>Ga0256846_1000163_pt1 | contig 29572 bp, 37 predicted proteins | sample TevniametaG_FD_189098 | JGI IMG/M metagenome (GOLD analysis project Ga0256846, IMG submission 189098) | Tube worm associated microbial communities from hydrothermal vent at the East Pacific Rise, Pacific Ocean - Tevnia | ecosystem: Host-associated > Annelida > Integument > Unclassified ...
CTGGTTTTTTTAACCATTCTTTTAAATCGTTACTATAAAAGCTTACAAAACCACTGCGCGAAGTATGACGTTTTTTAATTACTTCATCGAGTTTTGACATGTCCGTTTGTTTAAAGAGTTTTTGAACATCTTCGGTAGATATCACAGCCGTTATAGTATCTGTTTCATAATTATAATACTTAGGGCTATAAAGCTTTTTAAAAGTCAATGTAATATCAAGATTATATTCGTTTAATAAATAATCTCGATATAATTCTACATATTCCTTGCATATAATTTTCATCATATCTTCGGTTAACCGAAAATTATTCCAAAATTCTTGCGATATATCAGAATCTTGTGGGATGTCGTAATCCTCAATTATTTGATCCAAACAATCCTCAATCATTTGAGTTATGCAACTTTCATAAAAACCTTCAAAAGGTATATTAATTTTCATTATCTTAAGTCCTTTTAAGTTAGTTTAAGTAATAGTAGAGCGTTTAAGTCCTTTTAGTTTAAGTATTTACGCCATAAAGCGATTAACCGCATGGCCATAAAACGCCAGTAATTCTCAAGTATTTTGCGCTCTTGTGTTTGTGTGTGTGTTAAATCTGTTTAACTCCGTTTAAATTATTAATGATTTTTAAGATCTCACGATTATTTGAACATCTATAAATAGGATCAACGAAGCTTTTTTGAAAAACTGATCTTGTCATTGTTTTTGATATTTTAACTTTAAAAAGTATTTTTTCATTAAACGATTTATAATTTTCAATAATATGTACAATTCCATGATCTTGGAATGAAATAGTTATCATTGTTTTAAGTCCTTTAAGTTAGTTTAAGTAATAGTAGAGCGTTTAAATTAGCTCCCAATTTTTAACCTTTGCAGTGAAGTAGATTCCACCATTCCCGCAAGATCCACAAGAGCCCCAAGTCCAGAACAATCTTTTCTTTGTACCGTTAGGAATTAAATCATCAGGGTTTATGACTGGAAAAGCTCCGCCACTTATGGAATGACATAACTCGTTGTCATATAAACTCACATGTACGCTCCCATTCTCACATAAAGTCGTTGTGCCGTCTCTATATGTGTCACCGGCAAGGATAGCATTAGGGTACTCTCGTTCATATTCATTCACATAATAAACAGCGTCAAGATCACAAGGTTTATCAGTGTTAAGATTACGATGCTCTATGGCCTCACGAACAAGATCAGCTTTTTTAAACTCAAAAGTATTCAATCCGTGTTCATACACATAGCTAGCATTCATTTTTATAAATTCTACAATCGCAGGGCTATAATGTTCTTTAAGAGTTTTACGCCATAGCTCATCATCATTAGAATAATGTGCGTCAATCCATTCTTTTTCATAAGGTGCGATAATATCCATTGTTTTAAATCCTTTTAGTTAGTGTGAATAATAGTATAGCGTTTAAGCGTTTAAGTTATAGTAGCGCGTTTAAGATTCCATAGCATACATCCCCGCCTATTTTTTCAGAGCATGTTATTGTCATAAGCTCTTCTTCATCTTCTTCTATGCTTGAAGTCCCTGCAAAGATACGTAAGCTTGTTTTCATAACTCCGCCGATTGAAATAGATAAACCTACACAACGCCCGAGTCCGACAATTGAATCGCCGCCAATCTCTTGAGATTTTTTAATCTCTTGATTGCCAAAAACGTTTTGATTGCCAAAAACTTCTTGCTTTCCATAAATCTCTTGAGAAGTCTCATATCTTTGATAATCTTCTGTAAAGTCGCCGATTTTTTGATCATGTCTTATACGTTGATCACCATATATTTTTTGATGATAATCAATTTTTTGACCTCCATCAACAGCTTGATCACCATATATTTTTTGATCGCCATGAACATTTTGGTCACCTTGGATAGCTTGATCACCATATATTTTTTGATCGCCATGAACGTGTTGATCGCCATGAACGTGCTGATCGCCTTGGATATGTTGATTGCCTTGAACACTTTCACAGCCATAAACTGTAACAGAACAATTAGCATTCATGTTGCCCTCCACAAAATTAAATCCTTTAATAAGCAAGGGCGCGTCAAGCTTAATTTTAAGATTGCCCTCAATTTTTAAATTATTATCAAATATATATATGTTGTTCGAGCGAATCAAGTTAGGGAATTTTTCATCAAGTATCATTGTTTTAAGTCCTTTTAGTTAGTTTAAATAATAGTAGCGCGTTTAAGCGTTTAAATAATAGTAGCGCGATTAAGCGTTTAAGTAATAGTAGCGCGATTAAGTTAGTGTGAATAATAGTACAGCAGAGCTATATATAATAGTACAGCAGGACTATAGATTAGTGTAAGTATAAAAATGTTGTTGTGCATGATTTATCCTTTTAATGTTGAAGTTATAGAAATAGTGTAATCTTGATCAGGTAATGCGCGCGCTATTAAATCACGTTTTATTTTTAAAGCTTGTTCATATGTTCCATACCCTTCTTTTATCTCATTTGTACATTGTTTTAAATCCTTTTGTTTGTTTATCTAATTAAATTATCTCAAAATTTGGCGTGAATGTCAACAAGTTTTTAAAACTTTATGCATTTTTAAGCTATTTTATAAAACTTTTAAGCTATTTTATAAAACTTTACAATGTTGTTAAATTTAAGCGTTTAAAGTTTTGTAAGGTTTTATTAAGTTTTATAGAAAAGGTTTTTCTAGTTTCCATCTGAACGACTTTCAGTAGCGATTTTTAATATAACTTATATTATAAGGACAGCATAAAAAACTTAACCTATAATATGTAACTATTTTCTAGTGATTTTGATGATCCTAATTATAAAACCTTATAAAACATTATAAAACTTTACAAAACTTTACAAAACTTTAACAATACTGTTGATAAATTTTAAGCCTTTTTATAAAACTTGAAGCTATTTTATAAAACTTTAAGGCATTTTATAAAACTTTAAGCCTTTTTATAAAACTTGAAGGCATTTTATAAAACTTGAAGGCATTTTAAGCGTTTAAAGTTTTATAAATAACCGATACGACCGGCCGGTCGTAAAGTTTTGTAAGCATTTAATGTTTTACAAATATCGTTTTATATCAATAGTTTAACTGTTTGCTTTACGATACGGTTTTTGACCTAACGTTTTAAACTGTTGTAACCTATTGTTTTTATTACATTCTTTAATTGTCATAATATACATTATCACACAAAAGTAACTGGTCTTAAAATTTTAGCTCATACAGCGTTGTTGTTCGTTTGTGTATGATTGTACCTTTAAAAGCTTTAAGGCTACTCAGCGGTTAACATCGTTGAAGTACGGGCGTGTTTAAGGGGGGTAGTACCCCCTATCAACCGGTTTGCTTACCCCAACGCTCACAATTTCAAAAAATCTCAAAAACTTTTACAAAACTTTAACGCTCACAACACCCCCAACACCCTCAACACCCCCAACACCCTCAACACCCCTAACGCTCACAACACCCCCAACACCCCCAACACCCCCAACACCCACAACACCCCCAACACCCACAACACCCCTAACACCCTCAACACCCACCTCAACGCTTGACAAATTAACAATTCCGATAGTATTTTTTAAACATGACAGAAACTAATACTATTCCTACTCGTGCGTATGATTTGCTTGAACCAAGTGAAAAAGAAGCTGTAGACGAGTACATTGATTATGTTATTGAAGAACAGCATATAGCTCGTGAAAGAATTATTCACGCGTTGTATAAACCTATCCCGTATGAATATTTAGTTCGACACAAGAAATGTTTATACAAACCTATTGTTTTAGCTGCTGTAGCCGAACGGATTAAAGAAGAAGCACACATTCAAGATATTAGTCCCGATAGAGTAATTGAAGAGCATGCCGCTATTGCTTTTTCCAATATTTCAGATTATATGGAAGCGGGGCAATTTGGTGAAATTAAATTAAAGGATTTAAGTAAGGTTTCGCGTGAAAAAATGGAAGCAGTTAAAAGTATTGAAGCTAAGCCTGGCATGTATGGTATTTCTACTAAAATCGTCCTCCACGACAAACATCCTTCTCTTAAAGCGATGGGTGAAATGATGGGGTTAGTAGCTCCCGACAAACCTGCCCCATTGTTAGAATATGTTAAACCACCTAAAAAGGATGAACAACTCACTAAATCTCCAGAGCAGCTTTATACAGACTTACTTGAGACAGTGTAAAGATGAGATCGTTAATAGGTTGGAACGAACATGAGACAACAGAGAGAGTCCCTAGACCTCGTCCTGTCACACGTGACGAATGGCCTCCAGATTATAATAATGTTTGGCGGTGGCGAGCACAAACTTTAGTCAGGCTTCGAGACGACCCTGCAATTCTCGCAGCCGCCAAACATTATTATTCTTCCAGACCTGTTGAGTTTATTTGTGATTGGATGGATACGTATGACCCTAGACGGTCTAAAAATAAATGGGTCCCGTTCATTTTGTTTGAGAAACAAGTTGAGTTTATAGAGTTTTTAAAAGAGCTTGATGAAGACCAAGAGAGTGGGTTGGTTGAGAAATCACGTGACATGGGCGCTACATGGGTTGCTTGTGCCTATTCCGCTTGGTGCTATTTGTTCAAACCAAATGATGCAACAGGGTGGGGATCTCGCAAAGAGATGCTTGTGGACAAGCTTGGAGATCCCGACAGTATTTTTGAGAAAATTAGACTTATACTTCGAAGGCTTCCTGACGTATGGCTTCCGGACGGGTTTTTATGGTCTAAACACGCTGGGAAACTTAAATTACTTAATCCTGAAAACGGGTCTATTATAGCAGGGGAGTCCGGTGATAGCATAGGTCGTGGTGGTCGTAAAACACGGTATTTTAAAGATGAAGCAGCACACTATGAACGACCTGAGAAGATTGAGTCAGCGCTCGGTGACAATACTAATGTTCAGATAGATATATCCTCAGTGAACGGGCTTGGGAACGTGTTTCATCGTAGACGTGAGAATGGGGTCGACTGGCGTAAAGGTGTTAAACCTCCAAAAGGATACGTCAGAGTATTTGTGATGGATTGGCGTGATCACCCTTTAAAAACTCAAGAATGGTATGACTCTCGCAAAGCTAAATATGAACGTGAGGGTATGGCTCACGTGTTTGCTCAAGAGGTCGATAGGAATTATAGCGCTGCCGTTAGTAATGTAGTCATTCCTTATGAGTGGATACAATCATCTGTTGACGCTCATATTCACATTCCTTATTTTGCAGCAGAGGTTGAAGATAATTTAGGGACATGGGTCGCAGGGCTTGATGTTGCAGATGACGGGAATGACCGTAACGCTCTTACTCTTCGTGAGTGGGTTATATGGCGTAAATGTTACGAGTGGGGGGAGAGAGATCCTGGCATTACTGCTCGTAAAGCTATTGTTGAGTGTCGTCCGTATGCCGGACGGATAGAATGTCAATATGACTGTATCGGCATTGGTGCAGGCGTTAAAACTGAATATAACAGGCTCACTGTAGACGATAAAGTGATAAACGCTTCTCAAATACCCTTTATTCCTTGGAACGCAGGGGCTAAAGTTTTAAAACCTTTTGAGAGAATTATACCTGGCGACGATGAGAGCTTGATGAACAAAGATTTTTTTGATAATCTAAAAGCACAAGCTTGGTGGTCGTTAAGAACTAGGTTTTATAAAACCCACAAAGCTAGAACAGAAGGCACAGTTTATCCTGTTGAAGAGTTGATTTCTCTTGACAGCACTATGCCTTTGCTGGAACAGTTGAAAAAAGAATTGGCTCAACCTACAAGAGGTCAGTCTGGAAGACTTAAAATGCTTATTGAGAAAAAACCAAACGGTACAAAATCTCCTAACCTTGCTGACAGTGGTGTTCAAGCCTTCTTCCCAATACCTTATGATGACATGACAGTACAGGTAGGACATTATGGATACTAAAGATTTACTTACAAGAACTGCGGATATAGCTGCAATGGTCCCTTATTGGGATAAAGTAACGTGTTTAGTCGAAGGACTCGATGCAGTTCGAGCAGCCACGACAGATTTTTTACCTAAATTTCCTGAAGAAAAACAAGATGATTATAATTTTAGGCTTAGTTATAGTAAATATACTAACGTTTATCGTGACGTGCTTGAAGGGTTAGCAACTAAGCCATTTGAAGAGGAAGTTTCTCTCATAGGTGGTGAGAGTATTCCGGCTGAAGCATATGATTTTATTGAAGATGTAGATGGTTGTGGGAACAATTTAACAATGTTTTCAGCTCTCACGTTTTTTAATGGAATTAACTATGCAATTGACTGGATATTTGTTGATTATCCTACAGTTGATCCTTCAGTTGTTATCAGTCGTGAACAGGCAAAAAAACAAAATTTAAAACCTTTTTGGACACATGTGTTAGCCAAAAATATTTTAGAGGTGAGAACAGATAATATAGGGTCTAAAGAGGTAATAAATTATATTAGAATATTTGAACCTGCAGTTAATAAAACTCCAGATCGTGTAAGGATTTTCAATCGTTCTGACGAGGGTATAGTAACTTGGAAATTATTTGAAAAAACTAAGAAAGAAGAATTTGTTTTAATAGAAGAAGGTACGTTAAGTATTGATACAATTCCTTTAGTACCGTTTATTACAGGTCGAAGGGATGGACGGAGTTTTAAGTTTTTTCCGCCAATGAGAGACGCTTGTGATCTTCAGATTACGTTGTATCAAGAAGAATCTGGTTTAGAGTATATTAAAACAATGTCTGCATATCCAATGCTCGCAGCTAACGGTATGCGACCTCAAAAAGGACCGGATGGGAAAACTATTGAAAAAGTTGGTATCGGACCAATGCGAGTGTTATATGGACTGCCTGGTGATTCTGGTCAAAACGGAGAATGGAAATTTATAGAACCTAATGCTAATTCTATGGAATTTTTGAAGAAAGATGTTGATAAAACAAAACAAGATCTACGAGAGTTAGGACGACAACCTCTTACAGCTTTATCAACTCAACTTACAACAGTTACAACAGCTATTGCAGCAGGAAAAGCGCGTAGTGCCGTTAGTGCATGGGCATTAGGTCTTAAAGATTGTTTAAAAAACGCTTTAATTATTACAATGAAATACATGAATTTAAGTTATAAACCAGAAGTAAATGTTTATACAGGGTTCGATAATGTTTTAGACGATGGTACAGATTTAGAAGCACTTGATAAAGCTAGAGCTAGAGGTGATTTATCTTTAGAAACATTTCTTGCAGAATTTAAAAGACGTAAGGTGCTTTCACCGGAATTTAGGTTTGAAGAAGAAAGTAAACGTATTTTAAACGAAATTCCTTCAGAGGATTGGCAAATTACAGCAATCAGCGATAATAATAACATTAATAAACTAAGGGCAAACACATGAAAAAAATATTATTACTTACAACTGCGTCAGCTTTTGATAATGGTTGGAAGTTTGATGATGACGGTAACATTGTTTTAAAAGACGGTAATCCTGTTTATCTCAACACTTCCGGTGAAGAAATGGTTGTTGAACATAATACTATTTCTCGATTAAATGCAGAAGCTAAATCACATCGTGAAGCTAAACAGGCTTTAGAGAAAAAACTTAAACTTTATGAAAATATTGATCCAGATAAAGCGAGAGAAGCTTTAGATAAGATGTCTAAAGTTGAAGCAAATAAGCTTATTGAAGCAGGTAAAGTTGATGATTTAAAACGGCAAATTACCGAACAATTTCAAACTCAACTTCAAGAAAAAGAAAACGCTCTTAAATCTCTTGAGGAAAAATATAACGAAATGCACATTAACAATGTTTTCGCTAACAGTGAGTTTATTCGCAACAATCTAGCTGTTCCTAGAGACATGTTTGAAGCTACTTTTAGAAATAATTTTAAAGTTGAAGACGGACAAGTTGTGGTTTATGACAAATCCGGCAATCGTTTATTAAGTAAAACTCGTTCAGGTGAGTATGCAGATCCTGAAGAAGCTCTACAACTTCTTGTAGAAGCACACCCCCAAAAAGATGTTATCTTGAAAGCTGATGTTGGCAACGGCTCTGGTAATACTGGCGGTGCTGGCGGAACAGGTAAAGGAAGAGTGATGAAACGTGCGGAATTTAGCCAACTCCCCCCTAATCAACAAGCTGAAATTGCAAAGAAAGTTAGTAATGGTGAAATGCGCTTGACAGATTAAGATTTAAGTTTTACCATACACATGCTGATTTCTGGATAGAAAAAGGTGCACTTGACTGGATAGTCTTTTATTCAATTCAATCAAAGGTGCGCCTTTTTTGTGTTCGCACCTGTAAATATTTGAAAGGTGAGAACAAATGTTTTGTTTTAAATTCTCTTCAAGTGCTTCTGTAGACAATCTGTTGATCGCAAGCGCTTATGATAACGTACTTACAGGGTTAATCCCTGATCTTTACGCGGGTCTTGACGTAGTATCTCGTGAGTTGGTAGGAATGATTCCTTCTGTTACTCGTAACGTTAGTGCTGAAAGAGCTGCTTTAAACGAGCCTGTAACATATCATATTACTGGTGACGGTAATGTTAATGATATTTCTTCTTCTATGACCATTCCCGAGCCTACAGATCAAACGATAGAAAATGATTCAATTATCATTACTAAAAGTCGTGCAGCTGAATTTGGTTGGACAGGTGAGGAACAGAAAGGACTTAACAATGGTCCAGGTTATCTTAGTGTTCAAGCAGATTTATTTGCACAAGGTCTTCGTAAGTTGGTTGAAGAGGTTGAACAAGATTTGACAACCGCAGCTTATTTAGCAGCTTCTAGGGCTTATGGTTCGACATCTACACCTTTTGCTACGAATACTGGTGAGACTGCTCAGCTTAAGAAAATTCTTGACGATAACGGAGCACCTAGTTCAGATCGTTCACTTGTGATTGATACAAGTGCTGGAGCTGCTCTTCGTACATTGAATAATCTTACAAGGGTTAATGAAGCCGGTACTTCAATGACACTTAGAGACGGTGAATTGCTCAATTTGAACAATTTCTCGATCAAAGAATCAGCTAAAATTCAAGAACCTGATGTGGGTACAGCAAGTGGTGCAACGACAAATACTGCCGGATATGCTGTAGGGGCAACAACAATCACGTTGGCTTCTGCTGGAACGGGAACAATTCTCGCAGGTGATGTAATCACTTTTGCTGGTGATACTAATAAATATGTTGTTAAAACTGGTAATAGTGATGTGTCTTCTGGTGGTACTATAGTTTTGGCAGACCCTGGTCTTAGAGTTGCTATAGGAACTTCTGCTACAGCAATTACAGTGACGGCTAAAACAGTGAGAAATCTTGCGTTTGCTCGTTCAGCTGTTCATTTAGTAGCTCGTGCTCCAGCACTTCCTGAAGGTGGTGATGCAGCAGTGGATCGTCAAATGCTTGTAGATCCTCGTTCAGGATTAGCGTTTGAAGTAGCTGTTTATAACGGTTATCATAAAAAACGTTTTGAAGTTGGTTTAGCATGGGGTGTTAAAGCTGTTAAACCTGCTCACATAGGTGTTTTACTTGGTTAAACTGCGTAAATACTGGAGGTGGAGTTACCGTCACCTCCAGTACCTTATAGAAAGGAGTTACCATGTATTTTAATAAAGAACCTGATCAAGTCGGATATTCTTATACTTGGGACGAAGTTACAGAGAGTGATACACCAGAGAGCGTTCTTGTTGATGGAGGTCAATATGTTGTGTCAGTTGAAGGGTCGTTCGGAGGAGCTTCTATAGAAGTTAAATATGGTACTGAAGAAGGTGAAGAAGCTAGTGTAGATTCTAACCTTACATTTACTGAAAATAAAAGTTATGGTTTAAAGATAGGTAGAGGTTTCGTACTTCCGGTGATTACAGGAGGTACAAGCACTTCTGTTAAGATTAAACTTACACCAATACCGAGATAAAAATGCCCGATCTTTCTCCAACTTTTTCACTAGGTTTTCCGTTAGCAAAGTCTTTAGTTTTTCCTGAGTGGTATTATCGAGGTGCTGTTGCTGGAACAAACCCTAGTTTATGGTTTGATTATTATAATAACAGGTATGCAATAAACCAAAATCCATTATCTTTTGCTAATTCTCAAACCTTCTCAAGAGCCTCCACAGCAACATATGTAGATGCAGATGGAAACATTCAAACAGCATCTATAGACGAGCCTAGATTTGATTATAGTACGGGTTCTAAGGGACTATTGATTGAAGAGAGTAGAACTAATTTTGTTACTAAGAGTGATGCTTCTAATTTAAATAGTTTGGGTGCAGTGGTAACACCTCTCACATTAAATGCTTTAAGCATGTTTAACGGGGCTACTGTTGCTAGTACAGGGGTATATTGGCATAGCGGTCAAACCAACTCTTTGACATGGAATGCTGGTGATACTTATACTGTTTCTGTATGGTACATGGCTGGAACATCTGAACAAGTTTTTGTATGTACTTATGTAGATTCTCTTAATACTTTTACTGTATCTGGGACTATTGGAGGTACTTTGACTGGTGCTGGCAGTGGTATAACAGTATCAAATGTTAAAGAGAAAATTGTAGGCACATACCAAGATGCTAATGTTTACAAGCTTACATTTAACGTGGTATGGAACGTTTCTCAAACAACACCTCTTAGCATAGGTCCTAATAGTGCTATATCAGGAAAGGACATTATAGTTCTAGGCTCTCAAGTAGAAAAAGGTTCATTCCCAACCTCTTATATACCTACGAACGGAAGTGCTGTAACACGTGCTGCGGATATAGATTATTTAACAGCTTCTGATGTCGGACTAAATTTTTCAACATTCGGTGATGGAGCAACAATATATGTTGATTATGAATTATTAGGTGATATTGACAATAATTATATTTTTGAAATTTCTTCTGGTGGCAGTAGTGATAGAGTTTATGTTAAATCTGGAGGTGGAACATTTAGGATAGTTAATACTGGTGTTACTACATCTATTAGTACAACTGCTAATATAGAACGACATAGAATTGCCGCTAGGCTAAAAGATGGTGATATTGCTTTTTATATGGACGGGTCTTTAATTGGAACTGCCACAGTTTCTATTCCTACAAATTTAATAAAATTATTTATCGGGACGTATTATGCTACGGGTGGACAAAATTCTAAAGGTATTTATGATTTACGTTTATATGAAGCTGCTTTGACAGACGATCAATTAGAAGATCTTACAGAGTTTAAACCCTATGAAGTAGAAACTTTAAGTTTAGATTATTATAACGACCAATATAGAGTTAATCAAAGCAGGCAACCTTTTGAGGAAGTACAAACCTTCTCAAGAGCTTCTACAGCAACGTATGTAGATGCAGATGGAAACATTCAAACAGCATCTATAGACGAGCCTAGATTTGATTATAGTATGGGTTCTAAGGGACTATTGATTGAAAAATCCAGGGCGAATTTAATAACATATAGTGATGCTTCTAAGTTTGGTAAAATAGGAAGTAGTGCTGTTTTAACACCTCTCACATTAAATGCTTTAAATATTTTTGATGGGTGTTCTTTTGCTAGCGGGGGTGTAGATTGGCATCGAACGAACGCTTCGCCTATAAGTTGGACATCTGAGATAACATACACTGTTTCTATCTGGTATATGAAAGGTTCATCTGATAAAATTAGAATAGAAGGTTATCTTAACAGTTCTGTTAATTTAGCTATAAAAAGTTATATTGGTAGCAATTCTTTTGAAATATCTGTGCATAATTCTACTGTTACAAACGTTGAAGAAAAGGTTGTAGGAACATATCAAGATTCTAATGTGTATAAACTTACATTTAATGTTGTGTGGGCTACTGATGTAACTATACCACTAGGTGTAGGTCCCAGCAGCTCTGTGGTAGGTGAAGATATAATAGTTCTTGGTATGCAAATAGAACGAGGTTCTTTTCCAACTTCTTATATACCTACAAACGGAAGTGCTGTGACAAGAGGTAATGAGACTTTACGAATAGGTACAGAGGTTTTTAGTGATTTTTATAATCAACCTGAAGGTACTTTTGTTGTTGACTTTATTAAACCTTATGAAAATCCTTTAGTTCACGATCGTGTTTTCTCTTGTAGTGATGGCACTTCTCAAAATAGAATTATTTTTCTATTTAATCGTTCTAATGGTAAACTTTTGTATGAAAGTATTATTTCAGGTTCTATCGAAGTTATTTTATCTGATGATACAAAAGGTATTGGCAGGCGTTTAAAAGTTGCTGGTACTTATAAATGTGATGATTATAAAATGTCTGTTGAAGGAAGAGAAGTTTTGTATAACTCTTCTTGTTCAGTGCCAAACATAACAAAAATGAATATTGGAAGTGATTATTTAAGCTCTGCTAGTAATCAATTAAACGGGGTTATCTATAGTGTTAAATATTATAAAAAATCTTTGACCGCAGAACAGTTAACTAAGTTGACAGCATAATGGTGATGATAAATAACAAAAAAAGATATTGCACGATGCCTTATATACCTTTCTTTCGAAACTGGTTTGAAGATCAGTTCGGAGATCTTTGTTACATGCATGATTTTAAATATAAGTATGCTCTTGGAAAATTAGAAGCAGATGTTGCGTTATCTAATCAGATACGTAAGAGAGGACACCCTATACTCTGTGTTCTTACATTTCTGGCAGTAAATCTCCCTTGGGTTTGGGTAGAGTATTTATATAAAAAGTATAAAAACAATGAAAGGAACAGGTGTAATAATGTTAAAGAATAAAAGAGTTTTTCTTTTAGTGCCAGAAGGGCTTACTTTTGATGACCTATCTGAAAAACAACAAGAAGCTATTCAAGCGGTTTTTGGAGAATTTTGTACGATAATGCCTGGAACAATTCCTTATAAAGGTAAACAGGTTGTCGATGCTATTATATTAAACGATTTTGATCCTAAGCTTATGAAAGATTATGAGATAGATTGGGAAATCATAGGGCTGTGGGAAAAGAAAGAAGATTCCATGTGGCCTTTGGTGGAGTTTGATAAAGAAGCTTTTATGAATTATTTACCTGATGTAGAAGAGCTTGATGAAGAAGGTAAGGTGATAGGAACTAAACCGCCAGTCTTTCATATACCACACAATTGGGCAGGTTGGCCAGAGATTGTATGAGAATTGACAAAAATAATATTTTAATTCAATATAACATTTTAAAAAGGAGTTTATTATGAGTGAACAAATACCTACAATTAAAATTAAAGGTGAAGACGGAAACGCTTTAGTCATTAACCTTCATGAGTATGATAAAGACAAACATGAACTTTTTGAACCAGCTGAAGATTTTGATCGTAAAGTAGCTGAAGATTATTTGACAAAAAGAGGTGTTAAATTTAATCCTCGTTTAGGCGATAAAAAACTTAAAGCTCTTGTTGAAGAAACTCAAGCTAATGAGACCGACATTGAAGAAACTCAAGCTAATGAGACCGATGAGGTTGAATAATGACTACATTTTATGGTACGGCAGCAGATTTTATCACTTATCATGAGTCTAGGGGAAAAACTATTCTTTCTTCTTGGACTACAGCGGTGATTGAAGCTGCCTTACTTGTGGCTTCTGAATGGTTAGACGGTCGTTATAGAAATTTTTGGGTAGGGTATCCTACAGACGGTTATACTCAAGAGCGTTTATGGCCTAGAGAAGGTGCTTATACCAATACTTATACTTCTTATACTTTTGATAGTGATGAAATTCCTGATGCAGTAGAACAAGCTACATATGAAGCTGCTTTTAGAGAACTTAACAGTTCTGGTAGTTTAGAGATAGACTTTACACCTAGTAAGTATTCGAAAGTGTCAGTAGATAAGGCAGTGAGTGTTACTTACGATAGTCGTTTGACTGAGGTATCGGATTTTCAAGTAGAGATACAAAAAGTTCAACAGTTGATGTTACCTTTAATAGATCCTCAATCAACAGGTTTGTTGAGTACACTTTCTGGGGCAGGTGAAAGGTTATGAGTATTTATAATGATTTGAAAGACGTTACTTCTGAAATTTTAGGGGAATTTGGTCAAGGATCTGTTAATTTAGTTCAAGTAGTTGCCGGTAGCGGTCCGGACGATAACCCTGGAGAATCTATTAAAACTTCGATTGCTTTAAACGCTGTTGTGAGCGGCGTGTCATTTGAGTATGTACAAAACGGTTTGGCTACTAAATCAGATTTAATGGTTACGAGTGCGGTAGTCGATGATATTACTCCTACAGAAAAAGATTTTATTGAGATAGATTCTGAAACATATAAAATTGTCAAAGATGTTTCAGTGCCTTCTGCTGGTACGAAATGCGCATGGAAGTTTATTGTCCGTAAAGGAGGATAAATTGGCTAGAAGTAGTTTAAATCAACTTTACGCTCTTACAATTCCTGAAATTCAAGAAGTGTTTTTAAAAGCAATGGAAAACATTGTTGACAGAGCGATGCTTGATGAAATGGTTAAAGCGATTGAAGATAATGATCCTGAAGCTTTGTTTCGTGTGTCTGGTTTTACACCCGCAGCTTTGAACCCTATCATAGATAGGATAGAACAGGCGTACAATGATGGTGCTGATTATGAAGTATCAGGGTGGCCTAAAAGAATTTTAACCCCTTCAGGGACTGTTATTTTCCAATTTAACATGAGAAATTATGCTGTAGAACAAGATTTACGTAAATTTTCTAGTAATTGGATAACTAATATAACTAATGAAGTTAAGGAAAATATCAGAATTTCTTTAGAAGAGGGTATGAGAAACGGAGACAATCCTAGAACAACAGCTTTAAATATCGTTGGTAGAGTAAATCTTTCTACACGTAAAAGAGAGGGTGGAGTAATAGGTTTATCTTCTAATCAACTTCGATGGGTTTCTAATACAAAAAATTATCTTGAAGAGTTAGACGAAAGATATTTTAATTTAAAATTACGTGACAAACGGTTTGATGCTACTGTTAGAAAAGCTATTGATAATAATGAAAACTTATCTAAAAAAACTATCGAAAAACTGTTAACTTCTTATAAAGCTAGAGCTTTAAGATATCGAGGAGAGGTTATTGCTCGAACAGAAACTTTACATTCAATAAGTAGAGGTAGAAATGCATCTTATATTCAAGCAATTGAAGAAGGAACATTAACAAAAAGACAAATTACAAAAGAATGGGATGATGTAGGTGACGGAAGAGAACGTTTGAGTCATGTATATTTGGGTAATAAGTATGGACGAGGTAAAGGAATAGGATTTGATGAAGCGTTTATAACGCAATCTGGAGCAAGATTAATGTATCCTGGAGACAATTCTTTAAACGCTCCTTTAGATGAAATTATTCAATGTCGTTGTAGAGCTCGTTATCGGGTGGATTGGTTTAAAGAGGTGGATAATGAGTGAAAAAATAGGTTGGGAACAAAAATTAGCTAATAGAAATTATTCTTTTGAAACAAAGATTGATAAATTTATTGCCAATACTGAAAATAAAATAATGGCAGTGTTAAAGGACGCTATTAATGAGGTGGTGGAAGAAGCACAAATTCCGTATGATAAAGATAAAGGCGGAGGTGGTAAAATGCATGTTGACACAGGATTTCTTAGATTTTCAGGTGTGTCAGCTTTGAATAAAATACCTTCAGGACCATCTAAACGAGATCCTAAAAAACGTTATATATGGGAAAGTGATGTACCTTTGACTTTGTCTAAAATGACTAAAGATGATACATTTTATTTTGGTTGGACAGCTAATTATGCTAAATATCGTGAAGCATATGATGGTTTTTTGGAGTCAGCTGTCCAGAATTGGCAAAAACATATAAACAATGCTGTTAGGAAGTTAAAAAAATGACGGAACGTTATGTATTAGAAGCTTTACAAAAAGCTGTTATAACAGCTACTAGTTCTCTTAGTTTAGATGTGAAATATCTCGGTAGAGTATTTAAAACTCCAGATGACGGTAAATGGTTAGAAATAGTTTATATTCCTAACAACATTGAGAATGAATTTTGGGGTTCTGTTAAAACTTATAGAGGTTTTATGAGGTTAATTCTTCATTGGCCTATTGACGATACAGGAGTTTATGAAGCTTTAGATATGGTTAACAATGTGGCTGATGGATTTATCAAAGGTTCTAAATTTACAGATAGTGGAGAAAATGTGTTAGTAAAGATAACTGATAACCCTAACATATCTTCGGTTTTAGAAGAACCTCCTGAAATATTAATTCCCTTGACAATTCGTTATTCTTATCTTAAAATTTAAGAGTCTAAAATTGTTTTAAATTCGGAAGGTCTGTCAGAACTATCTTGACAGACCTTTTTTTTAAACATATTATATATTCGCTGATTTCTGGATAGAAAAAGGTGCACTTGACTGGATAGTCTTAATTTTAATATTTTAAAAAGGTGCTCGATATGAAAAATCTTCTTTCAGCAGCAGCATACGCTAATTCAAACGCTGCGTCAAAAATTTACATTTGTGAAACTGCTCAAAATTCGACTTTAACTCAAGCAGATTATGAGCTTTTAACTTGGGTTGAGATTACAGGAATTGGTTCTCGTGGTGAAACTGGTATTACAACTAATATTTTAACTTTTGATACTTGGGATACTACCGTTGTTCAAAAAGCTAAAGGAATGACTGATGCTGGCTCTCCTGATCTTGAGTTAGCTCGTATTCCTACAGATCCTGGTCAAATTATTTTAAGAACGGCAGGTGCTGTTGGTAATAATAATAACTATGCTTTTAAAGAAGTTAGGGCTGATGGAGAAGTTGGTGGTACAGGTACTATAATTTATAATCGTGGATTAGTATCAGGACCTAAACGTCCAGGTGGTCGTAATGAAGATTTCGATCTTGAAGTTTTCACATTAGGTTTTCAACAACAAGAAATTGTGGTTGATCCTACAACGAGTGGTACACCTCCTACAATGACTGTAGCTCCTGCGATTACTGGTACAGCTCAGGTAGGTCAGACGTTAACTACAGACAATGGAACATTTACAGGTGATCCTACGATTACTTACGCTTATCAGTGGTTCGCGGGTGGTGTTGCTATATCTGGAGCTACGTCCACAACATATGATCTAACTTCTTCTGAAGAAGGTAAGGTTATAACTACTCGTGTAGCAGCTACTAATGATTCTGGTTCAGCTTTTGGTTGGTCTGCACCTACAAGTGCCGTAACAGCAGCATAAAGGAGTTCAAATGGACATTAAAGATCTTAAACCTGTTGAAAGAGTGATCGAAATTGTTCACCCTGTAACAGGTGAAAATATTGGTATTAAAGTTTCCCTTTTATCGTTAAAAGACGAACGAATGAAAAGGATTAAACGTAAGCTGGTAGATGAAAGGCTTATGCTTGAGTCTAAAGGCAAAACGCTTAAATCTGAGGACATAGAGCGCAATGGTGATGTTCTTTTATTTAATGCAATGACTGGTTGGGAATGGTATGGTGACATCACTTTTAATGGTGAAAAACCTGCTTTCAATCGTAAAAATGTTATGGAAATTTTAGACCAGTTAGTTTTCTTCAAAGATCAGCTTGAGGAGGCTATCAACGATGAACAAGCTTTTTTTACGATCTAAAAGTTAGGCTTACTGAAGCTGTCCGTGTTTATGTCCGGTATGATACTCCTATAGGAAATGGTAAAGAAACCAGACGAGAACTTAATGAGCGAGTAAATGAGTATGCTCCTGAGTTCTTGTTACCTGAGGAAGGTAGGTATTTATGGAATTGGTTCATTTCATTAAATAGTCTGGTTTCGCGTATAAGTGATGGAGTTTGTAAACGTATTCCACCTACAGAATATGTAGCATGGTCTTCAATAACTGGAAATCTTGTTTATTCTGAAGAATATGATATCCTGATGAGTATGGATCAAGCGTATTGTGAAGAAACTAACAAGGAACTTGCGAGTATTCGTTCTAAACAGGAAGAGGAACAAAGAAAACAAGTTGAAAAAGCTAAGAGTCGAAGGAGGTAATTATGACTGAAATTGCGGAACTTGCGATTAGTGTTGATACCTCTAAGCTCGATAAAGCTACGGCAGGTTTGAGTAAACTTAAACAAGCAGCAGCAGGGGTAAGTGATTCCACTGGTAAAATGAGTGTAGCGGTGGCTAAGGCTTCTGTGGCTGTAGCGACTAAAGTTACTAAAGAAAAAGAAGCTATTTTAAAAGCTCTTTTAGCTAATGAAAAAGCAGATAAAGCCGCTATAAAAAAAGCTCGACAATTACTTAAAACCGCTAAAGCTGAAGAAGCTGCTACTAAAATGGCACTGGCAGACGCTAAGGCTAACAAGGAATTAGCTCGTTCGATGTTAGAAACTGTTGCTGCTGGTAAACGAATGGGAAAAACCAGGGCACAAACACAACTCGCTGCTGGAGGAATTGCTAATGATTTGATGCCGAACAGGTTTAACACAGCTAATATCGCTGCTCAATTCCAAGATGTTGGTGTTACAGCAGCGATGGGTATGAATCCGATGACTATCGCATTACAACAAGGTACACAGTTGTCAGCCGTTATAAATAGTATGGAAAATCCTCTAAAAGGTTTAGCGGCGGCTTTTACCTCAATAATCAATCCTGTTTCTTTGTTGTCAATAGGTTTAGTTGGTTTAGTAGCTGCAGGGATACAATTAGTTGATTGGACTATGACAGCTAAAGGAGCTTTAAATCTTCTTGCTAATGGAATAGATGCTGTAACTCCTTATGTATTAGGGTTAGCAGGTACTTTGGGTCTACTTTATTCAGGTAGTATAGTTTCTGGAATTTGGACGGTTACTAAATCTATAGCTATTTTGGGTAAAACTGCGTTAGTTACAGGTGTTAAATTAACTGCTATGTGGGCAGCCGCAAACCCTGTAAAAGCTTTTATTTTAGGTATAACAGCAGCATTAACAATAGCTTATCAGTTCCGTGATGAAATGAGTAAAATTTTAGGTGTTGATATTTTTAAATCTGCCAAAATTGGTGTTAATAAAATTATAGGTGTTTTTGTAGGAGCATATAATGGTGTTAAAGCGGTTTGGTCACAATTACCTGATGCTATGGGAGACATAGTAATTAGAGCTGCTAATAATACTATGAAAGGTTTTAGAGATTTATTAAACGATTATATATGGGCAAGTAATCATTTTCTTAAAACTTCTTTTAAAGAAGTAAGTTTTGGAAAATTTGATAATCCTTATAAAGGGAAAGGTACGGAAGTTGGTAAAGCTTTTTCTAAAGAAATGCAAAAAGCTATGAATGATGTTGATTATGTTGGAAATATTTCAAATAAAGTTGCTAAAGCTGGAAAAAATATAGCTATTAAATTAAGAGAATATGCAAGTAGTCTTGGTAACGTAGAAAATGAAGAACTTGAAAAAAAGAATAAAAGAAAAGATCCTTATGTTGAAATTGTAAAAGGAGCTGAAAGACGTATTAAATCATTAAAAGTTGAACAACAAGGTTTGCATATGACAGCGTTGGCAGCTTCTACTTTAAAGAAAGAAACGGAGTTACTAAATCAAGCCGAACAACAAGGAATAGTTCTTAATGTGGAACAACGAGGGGAGCTCCATGATTTAGCTGCTGGAATGGCTCAATTGGAAGATCAGATCAGGAAAACCAAAGAAGTACAAGACATGTTAAAAGATAGTTCTCGTGGTTTCTTTAGAGATCTGAAAACTGGTATTCAAGAAGGTAATAGTTTATGGGATTCCTTTAAGAACGCAGCTTTAAATGCTCTTAATAAGATTTTAGATAAAATATTAGATTTAGCTATAGCTTCAACTTTTGAAAATTCTGGGGGTGGTTTTCTAGGTGATATTTTAGGAGGGATTTTTGGTGGAATTGCAGGGCCTTCTTCTGAAGCTTTATTATCAGCTCCTATTGGAAGCGCTCCAGGGTATAGTGTGTCAAGATTTGCTAAAGGAGGGGCTTTTACTAACGCTATAGTTTCTACTCCTACAGTGTTTGCTTTTGCGAACGGTGATTCTTTTGGTGTGATGGGTGAATCGGGTTCAGAAGCTGTAATGCCGTTGGAACGTGGTCCAGACGGAACATTAGGTGTTAGAATGTATGGTGATCCACAAGCTTCTAACAATAATCAGCCGTCAGTAGTGGTTAATCAGAATATAAACGTAAGTACGGGTGTTGTAGCTACTGTGAGGAAAGAAATCATAGACATGATGCCAGCTATTCAGGATAGTGCTCGTAGAGGTGTTAATGATGCTCAAGCTAGAGGAATTAAATAATGTCAATTACATATCCTATAGAGTTTCCTTCAGACAAATACGTAACAGAATTTACGTATTATTTAATTCAAGCTGTTGGAATTAGTGAGAGTCCTTATACTTTTCAACAACAAACATTTGAGCAACAAGGTAGTGTTTGGCAAATAGAAATTACTATAGAAACTTATTCGAGAGAAGAAGCTGAAGCATATAATACTTTTTTACTTAAATTGAATGGTCTTAAAGGTAGTTTTACAATTCCAATTTTAGGAGCTGAAGAACCTAGAGGTAGTGCAGGAGGTACACCTTTGGTCAACGGAGCTTCTCAAACTGGATACGATCTAAATATAGACGGTTGTTCTGTTAGTACAACAAATTGGTTGAGAGAAGGTGATTGGATACAATTAGGTAGTGGTGCTGATTCTAGGTTACATAAGGTTATGAATGATGTTGATACCAATGCTTCTGGAGAAGCTACGTTGACTTTAATGCCTAAAATAAGTGAAGCTCCTGCCGATAATGATCCTGTAATAGTTACCAGTGCTAAAGGAGTATTTAAACTTGTAAAAAAAGAGAACCCTATTAGTACAACTCCTGACGGTAGACATAGAATAGGTTTTACAGCTAGGGAGAATAAATAATGGCTCGCGGTCTTACTTCAGCTATGGTAAGTGAAATTACAAACGATAAGCTAGCTCCTATATTGTTACTTAAAATAGAACTTGATAGCGGTACTTTATTTATGTGGTCTGGTATAGGCGATATAGTTTGGAATGGTGATACTTATGTTGGAGTTGGCAATTTATTAGGAGTTGGTGAAACTGTCGAAACTGAAGAAGTTGAAGCTAGAGGATTAAATCTTACATTATCAGGTATTCCAAATACGATGATATCATTGGCGTTAAGTGAAGATTATCAAGGACGTTCAGTGAGTATATGGTTTGGTTGTATGGATTCGTCTCTTAATATTATCGCAGATCCTGAAATGATATTTAAAGGTCGTTTAGATGTCATGACTATTTCTGAAAATGCTGATACTTCTTCGATAAAAGTGTCTTGTGAGAATAATTTAATAATTCTTACTCAAACTAAAGAACGTACTTACACACCTGAAGATCAAAAATTAGATTATCCTAGTGATACATTTTTCGATCAAGTGGCAGATCTTCAAGATAAGGAGATAACATGGGGAAGGAGTTGATAGCTTTATCAGAATATTTAAAATCTGTTCGTACTAAGCCTTTTAAATGGGGTGAACACGATTGTGTGTTACACGCTTGTAATGGTTTAAAAGCTGTTACTGGAACAGATATAGCTGCTGAATGGAGAGGTACATATGACAGTGCTTTAAGTGCTAAAAAAATTATAAAAAAGTGTTTCGATGGAGATATGGATAACGGGTTTACACGTTTTTTAGGAGAACCTCATAGTAATGCGTTAAAGGCTTGTAGAGGTGATGTTGTAAGAATTACAGAAAATGGTGAACATACTTACGGTATAATAGACGATACTGGAAGACATGCGGTGATGATTACCGTAAAAGAAGGATTGATGAAAATTAGTTTATCCGAGATTGAAAAAGTTTGGAGTTCTACATGCCTCCTTTAGTAGCAATGATAGGTGCAGAAATAGCTGCTAGTTTGGCGGCAGTGACTTTAGGTGACATATTGGTTAGTGTAGCTATCAGTATGGCTATAGGGTTTGTCACAAGAGCGTTAATGCCACACCCTAAACGTGGTTCGTTTTCACGTTCTTCGGATTTAAAATCGCGAGATATTTCCAGATCTTTTAGACAAGCTATAACATCACGTAAAATTATTTATGGCGAGAATCGAGTTGGTGGTCCTATGGTCAGGCTTCCAAGTTCTGGAGATAATGAATATTTTCATGTTTGTATAGCTTTGGCAGGACATGAGGTTGAAGAGATCGGGGAGGTTTGGTTTGAAGATTATCCTATAACAGATGATATGATGGACAGTTCAGGAAATGTAATAACAGGACGTTATTCTGGAGTTGTTAGGATTAAAAAACATTTAGGAGATCAAACAACTGCTGATGCAGATTTAGTGACTGAAACAGAAGTTATAAGTACCGATATAGGTTATAATACAGCTTACATATATGTGAGATTAAAATGGGATCGAGACATATTTCCTGGAGGAGTTCCTAATATTTCAGCATGGGTTAAAGGTCGTAAAATAGTAGATCCTCGCGATAGTACAGAACGATGGACTACTAATGTAGCTTTAATGGCACATGATTATCTTCAATGGGACAAGTATGGTTTTGGTGCAAATTCTGATGAATTAGATAGTACATTTTCAAGCGCGGCTGCTAACATTTGTGAAGAATTAGTAACTACAAATGATAAAACATTCACTGCTATTGAAATTGATGATACTTTGGATTTAATAAGTTTAGCTGATGATAAATTATATTTAATGACAGGGGATGTTGTTAGGTTAAGTGGAACGTTACCCGCAGGTTTATCAACTCTTACAGATTATTTTGTTATCCCATACCAACGCATTAAATCAGATGATAGTGAATGTCGTTTTGCGCTAGCTTCAAGTTTAGATAACGCCCTTGCAGGTGTTAAAGTTGATATAACAGGAACAGAATCGGGTTTTACAATTACGAAAGTGCAAGAACCTCGATATTTTGGTGGAGGGGTGATAGATACTTCTGTTAAATTGAAAGATAATCTTGAAGACATTCTTTCCGGTATGGCAGGAAGAACAATATATTCAGGCGGGTCTTTTAAAATATTAGCAGGAACATATAACAGTCCTACAGTATCGTTAAACGAAAATCATATAGTAGGACCCGTAACTGTTAACACTAGATTATCTCGTAAGGATAGATTTAATACAATTACAGGAACGTATATTTCACCTTTAAATGCTGGTCAACCTTCAGATTATCCTTCGGTGACCAATTCTTCTTATGTTAGCGCTGACAACGGTGAAGAGATTATTCGAGAATTACCTCAGGCTTTCACTCAAAGACCTCATACAGCACAACGTATTGCTAAAATAGAGCTTGAGAGAGCGCGTCAGGAGATCGTATTTAAAGCTTCTTTCATGTTACATGCCATGCAGTTGCGGGCAGGTGATACAATGTTATTGACGTTTGAACGATACGGTTGGGAGGAGAAAGAATTTGAAGTTGTTGAATGGTCTTTAGGTTTAGGTGATGGTAAAGACCCTAAACCTGTAGTTAATATGACATTACGAGAAACAGATAGTAGTGTATTTGATTGGAACTCTGGTGAAGAAACTAGCGTAGATCCTGCTCCAAACACTAATCTACCAAATCCTTTTACAGTAGATGTTGTAGGTGGTTTTTCACTCGATAGTATTTCTTCATTAACTCAAGACGGTGATAAAATTTATAATGTTTTAGCTTCTTGGGATCGTCATGATGATGCTTTTGTAAATTCAGGCGGACGTTATGAAATAGAATATAAACAATCAACTGAGACAGCTTATCGTTCTGCTGCCAAATTAGACGGTACAGTAACCAGTCGTTTTCTTCCTGTATTGATGCCAGATGTCTTATATGATATTAGAATATATGCGTTTAACAATTTAGGTGTTAGAAGTGCTGTTAATGAAATAACAGGGTTTAAAGTAGGTACGAGTGTTACAACAGATACTGAGGATTGGGAAAACGAAACTTTGAGCAGAAGTGGTGATGATTGGGAAGTTGACACTTTAACAAGTGAGGATTGGGAAACATAATGTTAAAAAAACCTAAAAAAGTAATCCAAAAGGTTGAGAAAGTTAAAGTTGTAAAACCTGCTTTTTATAAACAGGTTGAAACAGGTGAGTTACGAGAAGTTAAAATTATTGATGAAAATGGTGTTAAGAGAACGGAAGAACGACCTGTTACTAAAAAGGAGTTTGTACCTCCTGTTACAGAAACAATTTTTGAAGAAAAAGTTGTTTGGGAAGTGAAGAATACTGAAAATGGTGAAATTCATAAATTCGTCACAAAAGAAGATGCTGATAGATTTTATAGAGGAGTATAGTAAATGGCTACACAGGTTCAAATAAGAGGGGCTACTGAAACTACTCAAGAAGCTAGAACACTAACTTCTCGTGAGTTAGATATCAATACTACAGACAATCGTATATGTGTTCATAACGGTTCTACTACAGGAGGAGTCCCTCATATAAATTATGCGGATTATCAAAACCAAGAGTATGTTTACGGCGCTGCTAGCGGTACAGACGCAATAACTGTAGACATGGCTAAAGCTCCTTCTGCATACCAAACAGGACAGCGTTTTACTTTTAAAGCGGCTAATACTAATACAGGAAGTGCAACGATAAATATCAATTCCTTAGGTGCTAAAACTCTTAAAAAGAAAGATGTAGGTAGCGGGTCATTAGTGACGCTTGATGCAGGTGATATTATTCAAAATGCTATTTATACAGTGTTTTATGACGGTACTGATATGATTTTAGATGTGAGTACCGGATCGTCACCAATAAAAATTGTAGGTTCTTCTTCGGGAGCAGGACCAATTTCTACTATTGATTTTTTAAACGTTTTATCGTCTAATAAGATATATAAAGCAATTGTTTCTCGTGAAGGAGACGGTACTACCACCACTAACAATCTTCAATTTTCCCTGTCTACTGATGGAGGTAGTAATTGGTTAGGTTATTCTGATTGTGGTCCTTCTGGAACAGGTTTGGCAGGTAGTCATTCAACAGTTTTAGAAATTCTTAATATAGACGGTGTATATCCTACTTCCTATACATGGAGAGGTGTTAGTAAAGATGGTACACATGGGACTGGTGGTGCAATATATGGGACAGGATTGTATGATAGTATAAGTTTTCGCATTAGTAATGACTTATCAGTGAATTATCAGATTGTAATATACGAATATGATATATCTTAGATTGTGTTAAAGTTAATTATTTGATAAGGTAAATACATATCATGAAAAGAAACGAGATAGAAAAGCGCATGCAAACAGTATTAACAGCCGTTGTCGTAGGTCTTTTAGGTTGGGTTGGTTTAAGTGTATCTACTCAAGGAACTAATATAGGCGTCCTGACTGAAAGAGTTAGTGGTCTTCAAGAACAAATACAAGACATGCATGATAGACCTGTAATTTTAAAAGAAGATTTTGTTATGTTAACACTTCCGATGATAAAAGATATCAAACGTAACACAGATGACATTAACAGACTTAAAATTTGTACGGAAGCTTTAAAAGAAGATCTGTATGTAAAATATCCTAATCCAAGAAAACGTGTTCAATGATAAAAGAAGTAGTTTTAAAACGTATTACTCAAAATGATGATGGAACATTCGGTGTTCTTATTAAAGATGACATTCCTTTATGTGTAACACTAGAGGACAAATGGATATATAACGCTAGAGGAATATCATGTATTCCTGTTGGAAGATATAAGTGTGAAAAGTATAATGGTACAAAGTTTAAAGATGTATGGATATTACGAAATGTTCCTGATAGGGATTATATCTTAATACATACCGGTAATTTAGATACAGATGTTTCTGGGTGCATAATAGTTGGAAGGGAGTATGGTAAACTTAACGGGAAATGTGGTATACTAAGAAGTAGGGAAGCTTTTAATATGTTAAAAAACGTACTTCCTGATGAGTTTTATTTAACTATAAGGAAATGTTAAAATGGAAACTATTTTAAAATATCTTAAACAGCCGAGCACTTGGCAGGGTCTTATTGGTATTGTCACTGGTTTTGGTGTAGCTGTAAGTCCAGAGTTATCACAAGCAATTATTGCTGCTGGTGTAGCTTTAATAGGTTTAATTAGTGTTATTAAAGACGAAAACAAGAAATAATCCCTCATGACTTCCACTATTAAAGCAATAGTCGAGTTACTCTCTACCCTCCTCAAGGGAGTGCTCGGCTTCTTTTTTTGGAATAGTGGGCGTAAATCAGAGAGGTTAAATAATGCAAAGAATACAATGGAAGATGTTGTTAAGGGTAATCTTGCTGCTTCCACTGATGAATATGATGATGAGCTGCAAGAGCGTTACAACAAATAATTATTGTGTTATAACAAATCCGTCAACAGATCTAACCATTGTTGGATTACGGCGTTATGATTGTTTATGCAATCCTAATCCTGTTAATAAGGAATGTAAGTAATGGTTAAAACAAGTGTACCTAAACTATCATCTTTTAGATTGAAAGAAGGTCTTACTAGTAAGAATGTACAACCTCTTTCTGGAGACAAAAACGTAGAGAATTTATATAAAACAATATTTATGGCGATAAACGGAGCTGGAGTTAATATGTCAAAAGCTTCTATTAAAGGTACATTATTGTGTGTAATAGAAGATATTTAATGCCCTCAGATGTCCCTGCTTTTAGCATACTACTGAGGGTTAGCTTATTTTCATTGCGATAAACAAACTTAAACCAACAAAAAACCCTGTAAGAAGTTCTCCTATTTCAGTCGGATAATGCAATGAGATCGTCCAACCTAAAGCATAGGCAACAGATTTTAAAACTCCTCCTATTAAAACGACCAAAGAAGCTTTAATATTTAATTTATACACCCCAATAGCGTAAGGAATAGCCCCTAGGAAGCCGATAAGCGCAAGACCTGTGAAATCATACCAATAATCATTTAAAACGCTTCTAAGAGGGTTTATGAGAAATTCTAAAGTTTCAGGTTCTCCAAGATTACAACAAGTTCCTAAATCTATAAAATTTCCATGACCTGTAGATTTAAGTAATGCTGTTAAAGACACTACCAAAATTATACTTATAACACTTACTTTATTTCGTAAAGTTACACCGTAAGCTAATCCCCACAACGTACTTATTAAAAATTTAGGCAAATAAAAGAATCCTCCCCCGTGTAAACGAGCTAAAAACATCATTATGGGAATTATCAGGAATTTCATATCAAAATATTAATTTTAGAGCTTCATTAATATACCAATCATAATTAAGATTATCAAATCTAAAATCTCGCATGTCATTACAGACAGTTACGTTATGTCCGGCTATAATACTTGTCTCACCTATAGAATATACAGATTTATTCTTGGTGCAAACTCTTTCGTCCCACGCTCCTCCAGTTTCTTTCATCACACGATTGTATTCACGATCACTAACACCATTAGCTTTTTTAAATGTTCCTAATCGTCCTTTAGGTGGGAGTTGTTTTTTCATCGTTTTACCTGTTGTACTGACATAAAAACGAGTGTTACGTTGCATTTCTTCTTCACCCCATAATAATTTATCACTTTTTCGTGTTTTCACACTGATTATAAAATCAAAAGGATTAGTACAAGTTTTAATAAACAATTCAATATCCGTACCATCAATCATATGACTAACAGCAGCTCTCACACTAACAGGATTAGACAAATCTTTGTGCCAAGCAGGAGGTTGTGATTTTGAAATAGAATCGAAATAATTTGTAGGATCTGGAGTCCAATACGCTCCTTTAAGTTTTACAGATCCATTTTTCCCTACAGCTATGTAGTTATTAACGTCTCTTATAAACATTTTTTCATATTCAACTTCTTCTAAAACTAATTTACTCATTGTTTCCCATTTTTTACAAACGTCAGCAGCTTGTTGAATATAATTTTTATGAATATAATAAGTTATTCCGTCAGTGTTACATTGAATGACTTGTAAGGTTGGGATAACGCTTAATTGTTCTGCTAACATACTGAGAAGAAGTTGACCATTAATCGTAACTGTCATTGTAAATTTAGGGTCATAAAACAAACTATAAGGACTATTAGATTTTCCGTATACACCGTTACTAGCGAGCTTGACACTATTTGCTTCAACACATTTTTTACCTTTAAGTTTTTGCCATTCACGGCGTTTTGCAGGAAGTTTTGAATAAACTTCAACAAACGCATGACCTAAATGTTCTGGAGCAAGTTCATTAGCGATAGCAACAGAAGGATATAGCGCTCCAACATCTATATCTATTATTTTCCATTCTTTTGTAGAATAAATACGTCTTTTACTTAAACTAGCATGTATCCCTCCTGTACCATAAAAATATTCTATACCTCCTACAAAAGCTGAGAGTTTACTAAAAGCTCCTTTAGTTTTTAGTTGAGGTATCGTTTTCCCGTTTTTACTAAAAGGTTCTGAGGTTAAAGTTATATTTTCAAGATATTCTTTTATACGATTAAATTCCTTATTTTCAAAATGAATGTAAGGAAATATAATATCTTTAAAATCTAAAATTTCTCTAGGTGTTTGACGTATCTTACGTTTACCAGATGATCTATCGTAACATACATTATCCGGTAATTGTTGAATTACCATTTCTTCACCAATTTTAGTATCGTTCCAATTAAGAACTTCAACACCAAATTGGTTTACTAAATTATTTCTAAAATTAATTGCTTCTGTACTATAATGAGTAAACTTTTTTGTTTCGGATACATCAAGTTGGTTATAAGGAATTAAAAGTTCTCTTATTTCTTTTTCTGTTAGAATAGTTCCGTTAGCTACAGGCATGTCTAACACTACAGAACTTCTCATATTAATTTCTAAAGCTTTTAAACCTGTAGATTTTGCGGCGTTATCAAAATGATGTATTTTAAAAACGTCTATTTGTGGTGTAAATCGTTCAGAAGACCAAACAATATTATCGAACCGATTTTTACCGTCAATAATGTTCATACTTTTGGCATATAAATGCTCATAAGAAATGTTAGGATTTTGCCATAACATGTGAACAATAGGATAATCGTAATGAATGTTATTGAATCCTATCATTGGTATTTGGTTTTGAGATAACCAAGAAAAAAATTCTAACAGTTGCGGTTTATCGTCTTTAAATGATGAAATTTCCCAAACTGCTTTAGTGTCGGAATTTAACATTTCCATAGAAAAAGTAAAACAATTTGGGAATACTTCAATATCATAAACGATAGCGTTAGTTAGATCTAACATTCGTTTATCTTCCTAAATCTTCGATAGAGTCTTTAAGAAAACCTAATATATTTTCAAGATCTTCACATAAAGATAGTAATGTATCAGTTTCATCATCGTATGACATGCTATTTTCTTTAGTTATAAGATTTTTAACAGTGTCATATAAACTCGTTCCTTCAATTATAGATATTTCACCTATTTTTTGACTTTCATAATATAAATTATTACCAATGACTTCTATACAATTCATTTTAAATCCTCCTATAAAATTAAATCGGCAGACTTTAAGCGGCCTGCCAGCGCTTACGACTAACTTCCCACAGGGAGACCGGGGATACTGTTAGTAGGGAATGTAGTCGCAGTCGTAGCAGACCCACCCTGCTGGACGAGCGGTTGAGGTTGGTTGCCGGCAACAGGAGCACCAGTAGATAACAGGGGGTTGCTGACACCAGCGTTTGCTACGAAATCAGTTGCAGGTGGTATATTAACGCCCGTAGGAGCGGCAGCAGGCACGCCCGTA
>Ga0256846_1000164_pt1 | contig 29336 bp, 28 predicted proteins | sample TevniametaG_FD_189098 | JGI IMG/M metagenome (GOLD analysis project Ga0256846, IMG submission 189098) | Tube worm associated microbial communities from hydrothermal vent at the East Pacific Rise, Pacific Ocean - Tevnia | ecosystem: Host-associated > Annelida > Integument > Unclassified ...
CAGCTCAGCTCAGTCGGTCTCCGCTTGGGGCATGGAGATGCTCAGTTTTCTCTATGTCTTATCCGGCTGGATTGCCCAGTTCCACTGGGCTCATGATGCAATTTTACCTTGCCTGGAAATTGTGGTGGCTCTGGTTTGAGGTGGATTTCCTCTCCAGCTGATGGGATCCATCTTAGCTCTGCCGGGATTGGTGGATAGCCCAGGCATGCTTAGAATTAATCTTGCTCAGCTCACATGGTGTGTCAAAGGCGTCACACTTCAATAGTGCATTTATTTTATATGCCAATTTTAAGGCTTTGTTTTTCTACATAAAGTTGAGTCAACTGGGTTATCAAAAGCCCGCAATGGCTGACCTGGAACAAAATGTGAATCGACTCACGCTCCTTTTAATTCCCGTTTTTTTTCATTGACCCAAAATTTTTGGTCTGTTGAAAATAGACCTTAATCTTATCCGGTTATACAGGGGAAGGTGTCAGTGAAACAGCATAGCGAAAAGATAACGATGGATCTTGGTGGCTCAGCGACTCTCGGAAAAACACCCTGGAATGACAGTACCGAAAAGGTGCTTGGGAAGGCGACGGATAAACTGAGGAAAGAGCGAGTCGATCTGTTTGTCAAAACCCTTGGGCTTGGACCAGACGATATCGTTCTCGATCTCGGCAGTGAAGATGGTTCTTACCTTGGGCAATACTACCCTTATCCAGAAAACATTGTGCTGGCAGATATCTTCGAGGAGCCGATGAAGAGAGGGGTGCTGAAGTATGGTCTGAAGGGTTATCAGTTAATCCCTATTGATGGACCGCTGCCCTTTGAAGATCAATCTTTCGATGCGGTCTGGTGCAATTCCGCAATCGAACATGTCACTGTGCCGAGGAGTGAGCTGCGTTCCATATCAAGTGCAGAGTTCAAACGTAGAGCTGAGAAACATCAGAAGGTATTTGCAAAAGAGATTGCGCGGGTGGGGAAGAGATATTTTGTGCAAACCCCTTATCTGCATTTCGTGCTGGAGGCGCACTCCTGGTTGCCGCTGGTGCACTATTTCTCTCACGTGACCCGTTATCGCCTCTCTAAATGGACCAAGCGCTTCTGGGTTAAGCAGTGGTCGGCTGATTTCATGGCGTATAGCAAGCGGCGCTTCAAGGCTCACTTCCCGACCGCGACAGGGCTTCTCGATGAAAAAGTCGCGGGAATGACCAAGTCGATCATTGCCTATAAAAAATAGTTGCCGTCGGGCTTTGTTGTTTCTCTGCGCTGCGACTGTTCAGGCGCGTATAACGGGGGCTGCCCGCGCCGGGAGGCTATCTAATCCGCCGCCTTGCCACGCAGGCGCTGCTTGAGGGCTGACAGGGCGTAGATCAGGCCGCTGGTATGGGCCAGGGTGTTGAGTGGCGAACCGCTGTTGGGAAAGGGGTAGCGCTTCAGGATGAGTGGATTGTCGCCAACCCGGTTGGTACCAAAATCGGAGGTGACTGCGCTGCGGTAACCGCTCTCCGCCAGCAGCTCCACCGCTTGTTTATCCCAGCTCCCCGCCGGGTAACAGAAGTGGTCACAGGGCTTGCCGGTATGCTGTTCGATGGCTGCTTTTGAGTTCACTAGCTGATCCCGGACCCGCTCCTTGCGGTCGTTTCCGATTAGCACATGATCGACGGTATGGCTGCCAAATAGCAGATCGGGAGCCTGGCTGGCCTGAGCAATCTCTTCCCAACTCATCAAGGCCGCCCAGCGGTCGTTATCGATCACCCGGTCAATACTATCGTCCGCCTCGGCTTCCAGCTTGCTGGCAAGAGCATAGAGCTCATGCTGCATCGCCTCATCACTCTCGCTGTGTTGCTTGAAACCCATGATGATTCGGCGATAGGAGTTGAGCAGTGCCCCGCGGCTGCTGGCATCGATCTTGACGGACTGCCCGCCAATCTGGATCTCCCGCCCCTCTACATCGGCCTTCTGCAGGATATAGTCGAGCCGGTCGATCCAGTAGACCTTCTGCTGATCGATGTGGGCGGTGGCTGGGTAGAAGAGGCCGGGAATGCCATGCTTGCGCAGCAGCGGCAGAGCATCGGTCAGGTTGTTGCGGTAGCCGTCATCGAAGGTCAGGACACAGCTGTTGGGCTTGAGGGGTTTTTCCCCCTTCAGCATGGCGATCGCATCATCCATTGAAATGAAGTTGAAGTAGCGCTTCATCAGCGCAAGTGCCGCGTCCATATCGCGCACCGATGCCTGCGGACGCAGTGGTTGCCAAGCGTCAGCCGGGTCGGCGTCGCGGGTGCCGTGGATCATCAGGATCGTGATCTGGCTGCGTCGCAGCAGCGCCCAGATACGGAAGATACCCAGCAGTAGAAACAGTTTTAGCAGGCGTTGTTTCATGGAAGTGTGTGGATTAATCCTTTAAAAATAGATGGTTGAGTCCATCGCGAAGACCCGACGAAGTCCCGCATTATCAGAGCAGTAGGGCGGCGAGTCCAGATTCCGATGCCCCCAGGCAGTGCTGGCAAGCCCTTTGTGATAGCCGGATTGCCAAGGCGATCGCAAAAACTCAGACGGCAGACTCAGGGTTGAGAGCCGGCAGCGCTGCCTTGCGCTGTCTAGCTGTGTGCCGCTGGCGGAAACGAAACAGCCGGGGACGGATCTCCTGTTTGAAGGCGCGTTTCCACTGCTGGAAGTCAAGATCGCTGTGGCCATAGATCGACTGGTCCAGCTGATGAATCAGGCGGCGCACCTGCTCGGGGTTCGAGTGGGGCTGAAACTCGATAATGCGCTCGGCGATATTGGCGAAGGGCGCGCGCGGTGGCAGTTGCATATGTTTGTTGGCGAGGAAGCGCAGCGTGTGTCCCCATACGTCCGGACTGTTCTCCTGATCGACGCAACGCACACAGAACCAGAAGCGCAGCGACAGGGGCAGTATCCCGATCAGACGGCGGCGCAGCCGCTGCCAGCGCAGGATCGGGTTGAGGCAGGCGGTGGTGGAGCGAAACTGCTCACCTAGCGGGGCAAACGCCGGCACCATCCCCTTGAAGGGACGTTTAAGCGCGCTGGAGAAAGGGGAGGCAGGCAGGGCAGGCTGCGCCTTTTGCTTACGGTTGGCGATCCAGACCGCCAGCCAATAGCCAAAGATCACACCCAGGACTATGCCCAATGGAATCCAGAAGGCGGCGGGGGAGCCGGCAGGGAACAGAGTGCTCGATTCGTTGAAGTCAAAAGTCCCCTCACCGCGAAGCCCGCCGGAGACGGAGATCGGTGTTAACGGCACAGAGGCATATTGCGCGCTGCCAGTCTTGATGTTCCACCAGGCGACACGTAGCGGCGGCAGGGTCAGTTCCCCGCCATACTGCGGTACCAGGGTGAAGGATTCGGTGCGGGAACCGATGATCTTGTCGCTTTTTTTCAGCAGCTTGGTCTCGCTGCGGTTTTGCTCTCGGTAGATCCGAAATGCAGGGCTCTGCAGCTGCTTTTCCAGGCTCGGCAGTTGACTCCCGGAGCTGCCAACGGCACGCATCTCAATGGTGAGGCGCAGTGGCTGGCCGGCGGCAGCGCGTAGATTGGGCGGCAGTTTTGCCTTGAGGGAGAGTGTCTCCAATGGCAGCCAGGGGGTACTGGAGGGGTCCGAAGGTTTGACCTGGAGGGTCAGGGGCTGTGCACTCTTGACGTTGAACTCCTGCTTGCTAGAACGTCCATCGAAGGTGCCGGTGACGCCGATCGGGGGGATCTCCAATATCCCCTCGCGCAAGGGTGTGAGTTGGTAGATGAACTTGTTGACGATGCGTTGCTTGCCGCCCTGTTTGATGGCGCTGGTGGTGGGGCCCTCGAGTTTCTGGAACAGCAGGCTGTCGGATTGGGGCAGTTGTGGGACAGCGGTTTTTAGGTTGTTGTCGCTGATCAGTTGCAGGTGCAGCAGCAGGTTCTCCTGGACGAAGGGAGATTGATTGGAGAGACGCAGCTTCAGCTTGGGGGGCTTGGGGGAGGGGCTGTAATACGGGGTTTGAGTGTAGGGAGACTGGTTGTAGGGCTGGGCATAGCCGGGCCAGGCCTGGGGATAGCCGTAGCCCTGCGGATAGGCGCGCTGGGATGGACTTTGTGAGGGGGTGCCTGTGCTGCGCTGGTTGGGTGGCGCATAGTTCCGCTGTCCCGGTGGGGCCTGCCAGGGCATATAGCCGGGATAACCGCTGTTGGCGGCGGAAGCCCCGCTGCTGTTGAGTACAAGCAGCGCCGCGACAACGCCTAGGTGTCGTGTTAGTTTCACCATCCTCTCACCTTTGTGTTCGCCCCCCATCTAGTGCGGGGCTCACTATGTCAGCAGCCATGCCGGCGGCGGCAGCAGGATTACCAGGGTCGGGTTTCCAGATCCCGACCGCCGCGGCTGCGCAGATAGTCGTACTCTTCGATCTTAAACTGTTTTTTCAAGAGCAGCGCCGGGTCGCCTTCGACCTGTTCCAGCCACTGCTCCATCAACGCCATGCCACCGCTTAGCGGGGCCTGCCCCTCGGCACCGCCAGCGCCGCTCTGTTGTGCGTCCTGATCGGGGCCAGCGAGCTGACCCATCTGGTCCACCTGATCCACCGCCTCCGGTGTGTTGAGATCCTCTGGCAGTTGGTTGTTATCTTCCGGTTGCCTGGCGTTGCTGCTCGAGCCCTCTGGGGGTTGTTGCTGTAGCGGTTCGCCCTGGCTGGTGTGGTTTTGCGAATCCTGCCGAGGCTCTTCACCCTCTCCCCGCTGTTGCTGCTCATCGGGTTGTGCCCCCTTTTTGTCGGCATCTTCCGGTGGTTGCGTCGACTCGCCCGGTTGTTGCTGGTCCGGCTCCTCGCCACCTTCACCCTTATCCTGCTGCTCTTGGTCGCCCCCGCTACCCTCCTGCTGCTCGCCATCAGAAGAGTCCTGTGGTTGTGGCTCCTCGCCGCCCTGGCCCTCCTGTTGCTGCTTCTGTTCCTGGTCACCGGCCTTTGATTCTTGCTCCTGTTCGCCGGAGTCGCCCGACTGCTGTTCGCTATTGGACTGGGTGCCTTCTCCTTGCTGCTCCTGTTCCTGATCTTCTCCACCAGACTGGGACTCCTGCTCCTGCTCGCCAGAGCCACCCTGTTGCTGCTGTTCTGACTCTTGCTTGCCAGATTGCTGTTGCTCTGACTCCTGTTCACCAGACTGTTGCTGCTCGGACTCCTGCTCGCCGGATTGCTGCTGCTCGGACTCCTGCTCGCCAGACTCCTGTTGCTCGGACTCCTCCTCTCCCTGTTGAGACTCCTGCTGCTCAGACTGCTGTTGTTGCGACTCTTCTTGTTTTTGTTGCTCCTGCTCTTCCGGTTTCTCCTCCTCTTTTTCCTTCTCCTGCTTCTTTTGCAGGGCACGGGCCAGGGCGAGGTTGTAGGAGGCGTCCTCGTGATCGGGCTGCTGGCTCAGCACCTCCTGATAGGCCTGGATGGCGCCCTCCAGGTTGCCCTGCTGGAGGCGGGCGTTGCCGAGGTTGTATTCGGCATCGAGCTTGACTGACTCGCGCTCGACCTGAGCGAATTCACTCTCGGCGCTGGCGTAGTCGCCGCTGCGGTATTTGGCCACGCCACGCCGATAGGGGTCCTGAAACTTCTCAGCCGCGCTCTCATAGTGGCCTTGGCGGTAGTCGGCTTCGGCCTCCTGCTCCTGATTCTGAAACCAGCCGGCCTGTAGGGGTAGGGCGATCAGTGAAACCAGCAGCAAAGAGGGGTGAAGCCGCTTCATCATGCGGATTCACCCTGAGGTGCGCTGCGGCGGAAAGCGGGCAGTAACAGCAGCAGCAGCGGCAGCAGCATCCAGTAGAAACGTTCGTTCCAGATGCGTGCCTTCTCGTTGGTGGCGGTTGCCTCGCCACTCTCGGCAGCCGCAGCCTTGAGGACTGCGCGGCTGTCGGCATCGCGGAAATCGGCCTGGCGATAGATCCCCTTGCCCTGCTGTGCCAGCTGTTTCAGCAGCGTCTCATTGAGACGGGAGTCGATGATCTTGCCGTTGCGATCGCGCATCAGGTCACCCCTGTTGGAGGGGGCGGGCACCGGTCCACCGCCTTGGGTGCCGATGCCGAGCACGTGCAGGCGGATGCCCTTCTGTGCCAGTTTGGCGACGGCCTCCAGCAGGCCAGGTTCAACAAGGTCGCCATCGCTGATCAGCAGGATCGAGCGGCCGTTCTCCTCCTCTCCTCCGCTGAGTAGCTGTTCGGCACGCTGCAACGCGGCCTTCAGCCGGCTGCCCTGCAGCCGCGCCAGGCCGGTAGAGATCGCCGGCAGGGCGTTGAGGATGCTGTTGCTATCCTCGGTGACAGGGGAGATTACATGGGCCACCGAGGCAAACGCGATCAGGCCGATGCGTACCTCGCGGTTGAGTTCAAGCAGATCCTGTACCTCTTGGCGGGCCCGCCCCAGTCGTGAGGGCTGTACATCGGCCACCTCCATAGAGCGGGAGATATCCATCAGCACCACCAGTTCGCTGCCGGGGCTGAAGGCCTTGATCTCTGTGTAGTCCCAGCGCGGGCCAGCCATTGCCAGTACTGCCAGCACCCAGAGGATTGCCCAGCGGATGTAGCGTCCCCAACGTTCGTTGACCTCCAGTTCACGCACCCCGGTGAGGTGTGGCAGCAGCTGTTCATCGGCGTAGCGGTGGATTGCTCCCTTGTTTGGGTGGCTAACACTGAAGATCAGCCAGCCAAGCACCGGCAGCAGACCGAGCAGGGCCCACAGCCATTCGGGGCGGGAAAAATGGAAGCCGAGCTCAGGCATAGCCACCTCCGCGCAACTGGCGACGCCGTCCTTCGGGGAACAGACCGAGGCTCAGTAGCAACAGCAGGGCTGCCCCCAGAGGCCAGTGGAACAGCGGTTGAGGGATGAAGATGGTGCGCGACTCCGCCTCGCTCTTCTCCAGCTCGTCGATGCGCTGGTAGACCTTCTCCAGGGCGGCGGTGTCGGTGGCGCGGAAGTAGGCGCCGCCAGTGGTCTCGGCGATCTGTTGCAGGGTCTCTTCGTCGATGGCCAGTCCTGTGGCGATCTCATAGGTGCGCAGGTCGGGGCTGAGCAGGCGGATGCGGTTTTTGGTGCTTCCGACCCCAATGGTGTAGATGCGGATGCCCTCCTGTTTGGCAAGCTGCGCCGCCTTGAGGGGCGGGATGGTGCCAGTCTCGTTCTTGCCGTCGGTGACGAGGATCAGCACCCGTGAACCTTCCGGACGTTCCCGCAGTTTTTTGATGCCCAGGCCGATCCCGTCGCCAATTGCAGTGCCGCCTCCCGCCAAGGTGGGGACGATGCCGTCGAGCAGCTGATGAATCGCGTTGCGGTCGAAGGTCAATGGGGAGAGAACATAGGAGGTGTCGCCAAATATGATGAGCCCGATGCGGTCACCGACGCGGCCATCGACGAATTTTCCCATGATTCCCTTGAGCACAGACAACCGGCTCACTTCCCGGCCGTGGACGGTAAAATCCTCTGCGGTCATGGAACGAGAGGTATCGACCGCCAGCATCAGGTCGTAACCGGCGGTACGGTTCTCGGTATAGGGTTCGAGCCACTGCGGGCGCATCAGCGCCAGTACCAGCGTCAGCCATAACAGCCACAGCAGGATCTGATGCAGTCGGGTGGCGAGCGGAAGGCGTGGCGAGCGGGTCTGGAAGGCCTCCTGCAGATGTGCGAGAGAGGGGTGCAGCAGGGTGGTCTGCTGGCCTTCGGTCAAGGCATTCTCTTCGTTGGCGGGCTTCAACCAGAAGCGCCGCACTGCCAGCGGCAGCAATAGCAGCAGCGCCATCCAGGGCCAGGCGAATTCAAACATGGCACGCCTCCTCGCTGCTGAGCCAGCGCAGCGCGGCGTCGATTAGGCGACGGATGGTGGCCTGATCGACGCTTTTGCCCGGTGGGGCGTAGGGTAGGTGCAGCAACAGTGCGCCCTGGCCGGGCCAGTCGAAGCCGGAGGGGTCATTCTGCTGGAGCCACAATAGCCAGCGCTGGCCGCTGAGGGCGGCGGTATTTTTGCGGCCGCAGCGGGCGATGGCGATGCGTCGCAGTAGCTCTGAGAGTTCTGCCGCCACCTCTTTGCTGGTGTGGCTGTGCAGCTTGCGACGCAGCTGTAGCAGCTGGCGGCGGGCATCCCTCTGCCAACGCCCGAGCGGGTAGAGGCGGCGTTGGCGCCACCACCACCAGCTCAGCAGCCCGGCCAGCAGCAGGCCGAGCAGCAGCAGCCACCAGCCGGGCCCGGGTGGCCACCAGGGAGCTGGATCGATGCTGTGGATGTCGCGCAGGCCCTCCATAGAATTAACCTGCTAGCGGCCGAAGTGGCGCGCGAGATCCCGGCTCAGGGTCTGGTGGATCTCTTCGTTGGTGGCAATCGGCATCAGCGGGATGCCGAGGCGTTGGGTCAGGCCGGTGAGGCTGTCGCGGCGCTGCTGCCAGATTCGGCGATAGTTCTCGCGGGCGGTCGGGTTGGCAGTGTCGACCTCGAGGGTCTCACCATCGGCGCTGGTGAAGGTGACCCGGCCCATCTTTGGGATCTCGCGGTCGGCGGGGTCATCCACCGGGATCAGCACCAGGGTGTGGTGCTGGCAGAGCCGCCCAAGGGTCTGTTCTAGGGCGCTGATCTCGCGGTTCATGTCGGCGATGACGAAGATCAGCGAGCCGGTGGCGGTGCCCTTGTCGGCTCGCTGCAGGGCCCGCGCCAGGCAGTCGATGGGACGCTGCTGCTGGCTCCCTTCGGTGGTCAGGGAATGTAGCAGGCGCCACAGGGCGCGGCGATCTTTGGTGGGGCGGAAGTACTGCATGCCGCTGTTGGCGTCGCCGAACAGCATGCCGCCGACCCGGTCGTTGAGTCGTGCCGCGGCCCAGCCGAGCAGGGCGGCGGCGCGCGCCGCCTGCACTGATTTGAAGGTGCCGCGGGTGCCGAAGCTCATATGCGGGCCCTTGTCGATGCAGAGCACCACGCTGCGTTCGCGCTCTTCGCGGAATACCTTCAGATGGGGTGTGTTGGTGCGTGCGGTGACGTTCCACTCCATATTGCGGATGTCGTCACCCTCGCGGTATTCGCGCACCTCTTCGAAGTCGAGACCGGTGCCGCGAAACACCGAGGCGTAGAGCCCGCTGAAGCTGGAGTTGACCCGATGGTGCGAGGCCAGTCCCAGGGTATGGGCCTGGTGGCGTAGCTCCAGCAGGTCGTTGAGTTGTGGGTAGAGACTCACGGCGCAGCCCCGATCAGGGAATGGCGACCATGTCCAGCAGGCGCGCCAGGAAGTCGTCGGTGGTGATGCCCTCCGCCTCCGCCTCGAAGGTGAGCAGGATGCGGTGGCGCAGAATCGCCGGGGCGACCGCCTGGATGTGGTGCGGCGCGACAAACTCTTCGCCGTCGAGCCAGGCGCGTGCGCGGGCGCAGCGGGCCAGCGCGATACTGGCGCGGGGTGAGGCGCCAAAACGGCACCAGCGTGCTAGATCCTTGTCATAGGCCTCGGGTTTGCGGCTCGCCTGCACCAGATCGACGATGTAGTGGTTGAGCTTGGGGTCGAGATAAAGCTCTGCTACCTCGTGGCGGATCTGGAAAAGGTCGTGCTGCGAAAGCTGTTTGGCTGGCGGTTTGGGCTCGCTCTTCTGCTGGTCGCTGTCAAGGGTGAGGATCTGCAGTTCCTCCTCGCGGCTCGGATAGCTGACGGTGGCCTGCATCAGGAAACGGTCGAGCTGAGCCTCGGGCAGGTGGTAGGTGCCCTCCTGCTCCACCGGGTTCTGGGTCGCCAACACCATGAACAACTGGGGCAGCTGATAGGTCTTCTGGCCGACTGTGATCTGGTGCTCTGCCATTGCCTCCAGCAGTGCTGACTGCACCTTGGCCGGGGCGCGGTTGATCTCATCGCCGAGCAGGATGTTGTGGAAGATCGGGCCGCGGCGGAACTCAAACTCGCCCTTTTCATGGCGGTAGATGTCGGTGCCGATCAGATCTGACGGGAGCAGGTCCGGGGTGAACTGGATGCGGTGGAAGTCGCCTTCGATCGCCTCCGCCAGGGCCTTCACCGCAGTGGTCTTGGCCAGGCCAGGCATGCCCTCCACTAATAGATGGCCATCGCTCAGCAGGCAGATCAGCATGCTATCGATGAAGTCGTGCTGGCCGATGACTCGGGAGGAGAGGTGTTCGCGTAGGGGATCGAGATCTGAAGGGTTCATACTACTGCTTGCCACTTGCCCATCCGCTGCTTGTGGCGAATGGGTCGTTATCGTTGGTCGTGATTCGGTCCGGGGCCTATCCTGGGGACTTTGGGGCCGGAGTGCAAGGAGCAGAAGTGTAGCAAACTATTTGATTATTAGAATAATTTAATGTGCTGTGTGGCTTCCTGGGCAAGGATGTGTCTGGATGCGGGGTCTCGATTTGGTCCGGGGCGCGTTTATCGAATAGTTGGGCATAGAATCCCAAATTATCGAGGAGGCCGGCCCATTAGCATGCTGATTGGGAAGTTAAAGTCTTTTCTCTGCTGCCTTATTCACATTGCGCCTACTTCTGGCTGGTGATAGTGAAAAACTGGCACGATTCATCTAGAGGAAATAATGAGAGATCATAAACCATTGAAAAGGATGAAGTTTTAAAAATAGTATAGATTTTTGTCAATCTGACGGAAAGTCAGTGTTTATACAGCCTGCAGCGCTTTGTCATGAGATTTTCAACAGAGTTATCCACAGAAGTTGTGAATAAATAGGAACTCTTTCCATTGCGTAGGGTTCACGCATTTTTTGCAATCTTTTTGTTATCAGGATGTTGCAAGCGATTGAGCTCCAAAGAAAAACAAAAAAAGATCGGCATTGTGGGAAAGGCAGGTATAATTGACGGTTTTTGCAAGCGGACCGCTCTAGTGATCAATAAGCTTAGAAATATCGCCATCATCGCCCATGTAGACCATGGTAAGACCACCTTGGTGGACGAACTGCTGAAGCAGTCCGGGACCCTGGGGGAGCGCTTCGGTGCGGTGGAGCGGGTGATGGACTCGAATGACCAGGAGAAGGAGCGGGGCATCACCATCCTCTCCAAGAACACCGCGATCAACTGGAACGGCTACCGCATCAACATCGTCGACACCCCCGGCCACGCCGACTTCGGCGGCGAGGTGGAACGGGTGTTGTCGATGGTCGATTCGGTGCTGCTGCTGGTGGACGCCCAGGAGGGCCCCATGCCGCAGACCCGCTTCGTCACCCAGAAGGCCTTCGATCACGGTCTGCGGCCGATCCTGGTGGTGAACAAGATCGACAAGCCCGGCGCCCGGCCCGAGTGGGTCATCGACCAGGTGTTCGAGCTCTTTGACCGCCTCGGCGCTAGCGATGAGCAGCTCGATTTCCCCATCGTCTATGCTTCCGCCATCAACGGTTACGCCGGTCTGGAGGATACGGTGCGGGAGGGGGATATGAGCTCGTTATTCGAGGCGATTATCGAACACTGCCCGGTGCCCGATGTGGATCCGAACGGCCCTCTTCAGATGCAGATCTCCAACCTCGACTACAACAGCTACGTTGGCGCCATCGCCGTAGGCCGTATCACCCGGGGCACCATCCGGCCTAACCAGCAGGTGGTGGTAGTCAAATATGACGGCGAAGTGCACAAGGCCAAGGTCGGAATCGTTTACGGCTACCTGGGGCTGGAGCGCCACGAGGTGAAGGAGGCCAGTGCCGGCGACATCATCGCCATTACCGGCATGGAGGCGCCCAATGTTTCGGATACCCTGTGTGATCCCGAGAATGTGGAGGCGCTGCCTGCCCTGAGCGTGGACGAGCCCACCGTCTCCATGACCTTCCAGGTCAACGCCTCCCCCTTTGCCGGCAAGGAGGGTAAGTACCTTACCTCCCGTCAGCTCAAGGAGCGCCTGGAGCGGGAGCTGATCCACAACGTTGCGCTGCGCGTGGAAGAGGGCACTGATCCGGAGAAGTTCAAGGTCTCCGGGCGAGGTGAACTGCATCTGTCGGTGCTGTTGGAGAACATGCGTCGGGAGGGCTTCGAGCTGGCGGTTTCCCGCCCCGAAGTCATCTTTCGTGAGATCGATGGTGAGGTTTGTGAGCCTTACGAGCAGCTGACAGTTGATGTGGAGGAGCAGCACCAGGGTGCGATCATGGAGGCCCTGGGTGCCCGCAAAGGCGAACTGAAGGATATGGTGCCGGACGGCAAGGGTCGGGTGCGACTCGACTATGTCATTCCCTCCCGTGGGCTGATTGGTTTCCAGACAGAATTCATGACTAGCACCTCCGGCACCGGCCTGATGTACCACGTCTTCGATCACTACGGTGAGGCTCAGCACGGTGGCATCGCCCCGCGCAAAAACGGCGTGCTGATCTCCAACGGTCAGGGCAAGGTGCTGGGGTTTGCGCTGTTCAATCTTCAGGAGCGGGGCAAGATGTTTGCCTCACCGGGGGATCAGGTCTATGAGGGACAGATCGTTGGCATCCACTCCCGGGACAACGATCTGGTGGTCAACCCGCTGAAGGGCAAGCAGCTGACCAATGTTCGTGCCTCTGGCAAGGACGATGCCATCATGCTGACACCGCCGCTGAAATTCAGCCTGGAGCAGGCGCTGGAATTCATCGAGGATGATGAGTTGGTGGAGCTCACACCCAGCGCGGTCCGCATCCGCAAGAAGCACCTCAAGGAGCATGAGCGCAAACGCGCCTCACGGGAGGGGTGACAGGGCGCACTTCCAGTCAGAACAGATCGACGTTGCCACTGCCCATGTTGTCGGCCTGCACGGATTTGCGCCCCAGCGATTGAAATCCATTGCGGATGAGATTCAGCAAGTTGGAGAGCTCCTCCAAGGGAGGGTCCCCCTGCTGATGATTGAGCAGGATGGTGCTGATCTGTTGGGAGACATCATTGATCTGCCCCAGCCGTTGATGGGCATGTTCTAGGATCTGACGGCTCATATCATCTACCTGCAGTGAGGTGATGCCATCCGCCACCTGCTGTCGGGTCTGTTGGGTGATCTTCGTCAGTTGATCCTGATGGGCCTGCACACTGCTGTTGATTTGCTCCATCTCGGACCACATCTGGCTCAGCTTCTCCCGGGACTGCTCGATCACGCTGATGTCGGTTGCCGCCGACTGCTCGACGATGGATCGGATACTGTGAATGGCATTTTGCATCTCCGTGAGCAGTTCCCGGATCTGGGTGTTGAAGTCGGTGGTGCGCTGTGACAGCAGGCGGACCTCATCGGCGACCACAGCAAAGCCACGTCCGGCGTCTCCGGCGCGTGCGGCCTCAATCGCTGCGTTGAGGGCCAGCAGATTGGTTTGGGCGCTGATGTCGTCCACCTCCTTCAGTAGGCTGACCGCATTATCGGCGTCCTGGTTGATGTTGCTGAAGCGATCGACAATGGTCAGATTGGCTTCTGTGATGTTTCTGATGGTGGTGGCAAAGTTGCCAACGATGTGCTCAGTTTCATGTGCAAACCGTTCCACACTGGCAAACTGATCCTGCTTGCCGCTCTCCTCTACCTCTTTGGTCAGAACGTCAATCAAGCCAGCCAGGGTCTGCTCGCTGCGGCTGCTTTCATCATGGATGGTGGTGAAGTTATTGGAGAGGCGGGTGATAGCATCGCTGACCAGATTGATTACATGGTCGAGATCGTGATGGACTTGGTGAAACTGCCCGTTAAGCTCCTGCATCGCCTGATCAAATAGTGACTGGTAGTCATCGGTCTGGCGCGTATGGCAGGTTAGCTGCTGAGCTGCCTCTTGGCTCTCTCTGTGGTGGAGAATTGCACTGACCAGCACACTGATCAGTGCCGTCACCTCCAGTGTGATGTGAATCCATGTGCTCTCGATGATGAAAGGAACGATGATGGCGACTGTTAATAGAGCTGAAGCAGCCCAGCAGAGCAGGCTTTTGATCTTCTTCTGGGAAGGCTCTGATTGTTGTTCCACAGTCGTCACCTTTTGCAGGATGCCATGACACCTTGTTGAGTACGATTTTCTGATTTAGTCCTATCTATCGGATCGGTGAGGGATTTCTTTAGGGAGCCTCGGAATGAATCATGGAGGATGGGGCGAGAAATAAAAAACCCCGACAGCAATCCATGCTATCGGGGTATGGTCGCCTGCTTTGGTTGGCAAAGGTCTCTAATCCGTTACAGCATCCGGTGCTGTTTTGTCCTTCCTTGGGGTCCGTGATGGCGACACCTTTAGGTTAAGTCAGGGCTATCTGTTCGGATGTGGGTGGGATCTTCTTTGCTTGTAGGAAAATTCCGATAGAATCCCCTCCTTTGCTATCTGATCTGGAAGAGATGCATGACGGACCTGTTTCCTGAAATCGCCCCCTATATCAGCCATCAGCTGCCGGTTGATGATCTGCATACCCTTTACATAGAAGAGGTGGGTAACCCACAGGGGATTCCAGCTCTGTTTCTGCATGGGGGGCCAGGCGCTGGCTGCGAGTCTTACCATCGGCGCTTTTTCGATCCGAACCGCTATCGGGTCATCCTGTTCGATCAGCGCGGATGCGGTCGTTCCACGCCGCATGCGGAGTTACAGGCCAATACCATCGACGATCTGATCGAAGACATCGAGCAGATTCGCAACCATCTCGGAATTGAACGGTGGCTGCTGTTTGGCGGCTCCTGGGGTTCGACCCTGGCGCTGGCCTACGCTGAACGGCATCCGCAGCGGGTCAGTGCGATGATATTGCGTGGCATATTCCTCTGTCGTGAGGAGGAGATCCAGTGGTTCTATCAGCAGGGGGCGAGCCGGATTTTTCCGGACTATTGGCAAGACTATCTGGCGCCAATTCCGCAGGAGGAGCGTGGCGATCTGCTCAATGCCTACCATCGGCGTCTCACCGGCAGTGACGATATCGCCAGGATGGCCGCTGCCAAAGCCTGGTCGGTTTGGGAGGGCCGTACTGCCAGCCTGCTGCCCAACGACGCGGTGGTCGATTTCTTCTCTAGTCCGCGTAATGCTCTGAGCATTGCCCGCATTGAGTGCCACTACTTTGTCCACCAGGCGTTTCTGCGCCCCAACCAACTGTTGGAAGAGGTGGACAGGCTGAAGGATATTCCCGGCGTCATCGTGCATGGCCGCTATGATCTGATCTGTCCGCTCAGCTCTGCCTGGGAACTGCATCGGGCCTGGCCGGGTAGTGAGCTGCAGGTGGTTGCAGATGCCGGACACTCCGCCACCGAGCCAGGTACTCGCCAGGCGCTGGTGGAGGCCACCGAACGGTTTGTCGGGGAGCTGGCATGATCGGGCTGTTACAGCGGGTGAGTTATGGACGGGTCAGCGTGGCGCAGCAGTTGATCGGTGAGATTGGTCGGGGGCTGGTGGTGCTGGTCGGTGTGCAGCAGGGTGACGACTTGGCTCTGGCTGAGCGCCTGCTGGAACGGCTGTTGGGTTACCGGGTCTTTCCCGACGCGTCTGGGCGGATGAACCTCAGCCTGCGCGATGTTGAAGGCGGCCTGTTGCTGGTGCCCCAGTTCACCCTGGCTGCGGATACCCGCAAGGGGATGCGTGCCGGTTTCTCCAGCGCGGCATCTCCGGAAGAGGGGCGGCGGCTGTTTGACTATCTGGTTGAACGGGCGGATGCAGAATACGCCCAGGTTGCCTGCGGCCGGTTTGGTGCTGACATGCAGCTGGAACTGCTGAATGATGGGCCGGTGACTTTCTGGCTTGAGAGCTGATGACGTACCAGCCCGGGATCTGATATATCCTGTTCCGAGGTGCTGTTGGGCCTCATTGATACTATAACGACTATGTTTTTTTGGAGGATGGTATGAGACAGATGTTGGGGTTGTTGCTGGCATTTTTTGTTGTCGGCCCGGTGCTGGCGGAAGGACGTGGCCCGGCGGTGCGCGACTATCCTGCGGTGAAGGTGGCAGATGGCGCCTATGTGATCCAGGGTCCATTGGGACACCCGTCGGTGGAGAATCAGGGGTTCATGAATAATCCCGGCTTTATCGTTGGCAAGGATGGTGTGGTCGTCATCGACCCAGGCTCCAGCGTGCAGAGCGGTGAGATGGTGATGCGGCAGATCCGCAAGGTCACCGATCTGCCGGTGGTGGCGCTGATCGACACTCATGTCCACGGCGACCATTGGCTCGCCAACCATGCCTTTCACCAGATCAATCCGAAGATTCCGACCTACGGTCATCCGAAGATGATCGAGAAGGTTGAGCAGGGTGAGGGGGATAGCTGGATTGCGCTACTCAAGCGACTCACTGAAGGCGCCACCGATGGCACCGGAATCTACGCTCCCAACCTAGCGGTAAGACATGGCGATGAGGTGGAACTGGCCGGGATCAAGTTCCAGTTCCTCTATGGCGAGAAGGCCCACAGTGACACTGACCTGATGGTCTTCATCCCGGAGAAGTCGCTAATGTTTCTCGGTGACAACGTGATGAACAATCGTTTCGGCCGGATGGATAACGGCACCTTCAAGGGTAATATCGCCGCCATCGAGATGGCGATGGCAAGCGGCGCCACGGTGTTTGTGCCGGGTCATGGGCCCACTGGGGATATCGCGGTGCCGCAGGCCTTCCAACGCTATCTCTCCATTTTGCGTGAGGAGGTGGCGAAATACCTTGATGAGGGGCTGAGTGACTTCGAGATGAAACCCAAGGTGGTTGAGGCCCTGGCGGAATTCAAGGATTGGGTCGATTTCAACGCAGAGGTGGGGCGTCACATCAGCGTGGCGTATCTGGAGGTCGAGGCGGAGATGTTCTGAAGGCTGTGTTACGCCCTGTCCCTCGAACGTAGCTGTTTTCTGGCTGATGCCAATTAAGGTCCCTGGCGAAAGGAGAATATTGATGAGCCGTAGCATTAAAGGTACGCAGACCGAGAAAAATCTTTTGATCGCCTTTGCCGGTGAGTCCCAGGCGCGTAACCGCTATACCTACTTTGCCGGGGTGGCGCGTAAAGAGGGCTTGGTGCAGATCTCCCATATCTTTGAGGAGACTGCGAATCAGGAGAAGGAGCACGCCAAGCGCTTTTTTAAGTTCCTCGAAGGTGGCGAGGTGGAGGTCACCGAGACCTTTCCTGCGGGCGGGATCGGCACTACTCTGGAGAATCTGCGAGCTGCGGCGGCAGGTGAAGAGCACGAATGGACCAGCATGTACCCCGAGTTCGCCCGGGTTGCCCGGGAAGAGGGGTTTGAGCAGGTGGCGATGGCCTTTGAGGCGATTTCGATCGCGGAAAAGCAGCATGGCAAACGCTACACGGATCTGGCGGACAACCTCGAAGCAGGACGTGTCTTCAAACGCAACGGCAAGGTGGTCTGGCGCTGCCGCAACTGCGGGTATCTGCATGAGGCAGAGGCGGCGCCGGATCTCTGTCCCGCATGTCTCCATCCTCAAGCCCATTTTGAGCTGCTGGGAGAGAACTGGTAGGTCGTCTGCCTGCAGTCCGGAGGGCTTGAGCGGTGTCTTTCTGGCGGGGGGGTGACAAGCAATGGAAGCCCCTCAACTGACTCAAGCCGAATGGGTGGCGTTCTGCTGAGCTGCTGCTAATCCTTCCTATTGTTGCCATCCCCGGATTTTCCGGGAGCGTGGCAGTCATTCCACCATGCATTCAGCCGATGATGAACGTCATCGGCTGTGTCATTGGCCTGTTCGCCTTTCTTCGCCAGTCTAAAGTCCCTGTACCTTGTGTCGATATTGTGAAGCAGACTCATCTTTCGGGTGATTAAACCGAGTCGAGGTGCTCTTCATGGTTGGGGATACAAACAGACGTATCGAGGTGGTTGGTGATGCATAAATTCCTGGATAAATTCTCCGTCGGCAAAAAAATTCTCATTATCAGCCTCTTTTTTGCACTCGCTTTGGTAGGTGTTGTTGTTTACACCGTAGCGACTCTGAATCAGCAAAAGGCAGATTCCACGGTTATCAACATCGCAGGGCGGCAACGTATGTTGACCCAGAAGTTCACCAAGGAGCTGTTCGACGATCTGGGGCGGAGTCGAAGCGAGCAGTCAGTTAGATCTACCGATAAGACAAAAAAGCTGTTTGAGGTCTCCTTGGCTGCGCTAAGGGATGGGGGCGAGACTTTCTCCGACCTGGGAATGAAAAAACCGCTGTCCTTACCCCCCAACCAGAATGAGGAGATCGAGGCAAAACTTGCCGTGGTTGCCAATCAATGGAGTGCGCTCCAAGTGGCCGCTGAAAAACTGCGTGTGCTTGAGCCGGCTTCACCCGAGTTTGAAAAAGCGTTGGCACGGGTACGGGATCTCAATATTAAGACCCTGAAGAATATGAATGCGGCTGTTGGTATGTTGGCTGCCGCTTCCGCCGGAAAAGTCAGTGCCATGATGACTGCCGAGTGGCTGATATTGATCGTTGTGCTGGCCATCGGTATCTGGTTCAGCCTGCTGGTTTCCAGGGCAATCACCCAGCCGCTTGCCCGGGTGGTGGAGGCGACCGGGAAAATCGCCAATGGTGATCTCAATATTGAGATACGGCAGTTGAAGATCGATTCCAGAGATGAAGTGGGAGCACTGGCGAACTCCTTTACCACGATGGTGAAGGTGCTGCGTGGTCTACAGCAGGAGTTGACCGGCATGACCGATGCGGCACACGCGGGGCAGTTGGACAAGCGTTGCGATACTAGGCAGTTCAAGGGGGCCTGGGCGGGGTTGCTGGATGGGGTCAACAACATCACCGAGCAGTTCAGTGGGCCGCTGATCGAGGCCTCCGGCTATCTCGACCGCATCAGCCACGGGGATATTCCAGAACCAATCGAGACGGAATACCGCGGCGACTTCAATCAGATCAAAGATAGCGTCAATCGCTGTGTCGCGGCGGTAAACGGTCTCTTAGATGAATCCGGAGAGCTAATCGCCTCGGCACAGCGGGGCCGGCTTGATGTGAGGGGTGAGACCGGTCGTTTCGAGGGGAGTTGGCAAGAGCTGATTGTGGGTCTCAATGCCATCTTTGATGCGATTGTCGAACCGGTCAAGGGTACCCGACATATGCTGCAACAGCTTGCCGAAGGTGACCTGAGTGAGACCATGTCAGGGAAGTTCGAAGGTGAATTCGGCATGCTGCAGGAGAACGTGAATTCCACCATCTTGCAGTTGCGGGAGACGGTGGGCCCGATTCAGGAGGCGGCGGATCTGATCAACACCGCATCAGATGAGATCGTCGCCGGCAATTCCAACCTCTCCGCACGCACCGAAGGCCAAGCCAGCAGTCTGGAACAGACCGCTTCCAGCATGGAGGAGTTGACCAGTACGGTAAGAAGCAATGCCGACAGTGCCCAGCAGGCGAATCAGCTTGCTGCCAGTGCACGCCAGATGGCGGAGCGGGGTGGTGATGTGGTCAGCCATGCCGTGCAGGCGATGAATGATATCAACGAATCAAGCACCCGAATCGCCGAGATCATTGGCGTGATCAATGAGATCGCCTTTCAGACCAACCTGTTGGCGCTGAATGCCTCGGTCGAAGCGGCGCGCGCCGGTGAGCAGGGCCGTGGTTTTGCCGTGGTTGCCACCGAGGTGCGTAATCTTGCCGGTCGCAGTGCAACCGCCGCCAAAGAGATTAAGGGGCTGATCGAGGACAGTGTCAACAAGGTCGAAGCAGGCTCCTCTCTGGTGAATGAGTCCGGCGAGACCCTCAATGAGATCATGGTTGGGGTAAAGAAGGTCGGTGACATCATCGCCGAGATTGCGGCTGCCAGCCAGGAGCAGTCGCAGGGGATAGATCAAGTGAACCAGGCAGTCACCAGCATGGACGAGATGACCCAACAGAATGCGGCACTGGCAGAACAGACCGCCGCGGCTGCAGCGTCGATGAGTGAAAAGGCCGACGAGATGGAGCGTCTTATCGGTTTCTTCAGGCTGCAACCAGCAGATGAGAGTGCTGCTTAAAGCAAAACAGCCCGTCAATGAACAATTTCTGGGAGTTGAGCCCCAACACCCAGCTTTCAGCGGATAAGAGCTACACTGGTTGGTCTGACTGCTGGCCGATTGGTTTTTTTTGCGGACAGCCTGCTAAAATGCGCCCTTTTCCGGGCGGGCCTTCCTGCCTGGGTGATCAACCAGCGGGAGCCCATTTCCCATGCAGCGTCGTACAGCACAGGTCGAGCGCAATACCCTCGAGACCCAGATCAGCATCAGTCTGAATCTGGATGGTACAGGTCAATCGAGCTTTGAGACTGGCGTGCCGTTTCTCGACCACATGCTCGATCAGGTGGCCCGCCACGGCCTGATCGATCTACAGATCCAGGCCAAAGGCGATCTGCACATCGATGCCCACCACACAGTGGAGGATATCGGCATCACCCTCGGTCAGGCGCTGGCTGAGGCGGTGGGCGACAAGCGGGGCATCCGTCGCTATGGGCACGCCTATGTGCCGCTCGACGAGGCGCTCTCCCGCGTCGTCGTCGACTTCTCCGGCCGCCCCGGCCTCGAGTACCAGGTCGACTTTACCCGCGCACGCATCGGTGAGTTCGACGTGGATTTGTTTCTGGAGTTTTTCCAGGGGTTGGTCAACCATGCCGGCATCACCCTGCATATCGACAACCTGCGCGGCATCAATGCCCATCATCAGGCGGAGACGGTGTTCAAGGCCCTGGGCCGGGCGCTGCGCATGGCGCTGGAACCCGACCCGCGCATGGCGGAGGCGATCCCTTCCACCAAGGGTTCGCTCTAAACCATTTTGTAACTCAGACAGGCAGTTTTTGAATGGCACAAAGCATCGTTGTCATCGACTATGGCATGGGAAACCTGCGCTCGGTCGCCAAAGCGGTGGAGCATGTGGTGGGCGAGGATGATCAGGTTCTGGTCACCGACGATCCCCAGGCGATCCACGACTGTGACCGGGTGGTCTTTCCTGGTCAGGGCGCGGCGCGCGACTGCATGGCCGCCATCTCCGATCACCATCTGAATCAGGCGGTGCTGCAGGCGGCCAAGGAGAAACCATTCCTCGGTATCTGCATGGGGCAGCAGGTGCTGCTCGAACAGAGTGAAGAGAACGGTGGCACCGAGCTGCTTGGTCTGTTTGCCGGCGAGGTGCGCCACTTCCCCGGTGGCCGGGGGCCGGACGGCGAGCTGCTGAAGATTCCCCACATGGGCTGGAACCGGGTGAGTCCCAGCCGTGAGCATCCGCTCTGGTCGGGGATCAAGGCGGGTAGCCGTTTCTACTTTGTGCACAGCTACTTCGTCGATCCGGAAGAGAAGGATCTGGTGATGGCCACCACCGATTTCGGTGTCACATTTGCCAGTGCAATCGGCCGCGACAACCTCTTCGCGGTGCAGTTTCACCCGGAGAAGAGCGCCGATGACGGCCTGCGATTGTTGACGAATTTTGTGAACTGGAAGGTATAAGACGTGTTACTGATCCCTGCAATCGATCTGAAGGATGGCCAGTGTGTACGCCTGCGCCAGGGCCGTATGGAGGACGACACGGTCTTCTCCGACAACCCGGTGGAGATGGCTGGGCGCTGGGTGGCGGCGGGTGGTCGCCGTTTGCACCTGGTGGACCTCAATGGCGCCTTTGCCGGCGAGCCAGTCAACGGCGAGGCGATCCGCGCCATTGCTAAGACCTATCCCGATATGCCGATCCAGGTCGGTGGCGGCATCCGCGACGAGGCCACCATCGAGGCCTACCTCAACGCCGGGGTCAGCTACTGCATCATCGGCACCCAGGCGGTGAAGGAGCCGGAATTCGTGGCCCGAGCCTGTAGGGCTTTCCCCGGCCACGTCATCGTCGGCCTGGATGCGAAGGAGGGCATGGTGGCGATTAACGGCTGGGCCGAGGTGACCGATCTTGAGGTGGTGGAGCTCTCCAAGCGCTTTCAGGACGACGGCGTCTCTGCCATTGTCTACACTGATATCGGCCGCGACGGTATGATGACCGGCCCCAACATCGAGGCCACTACCGCACTCGCCAACGCCATATCGATCCCGGTGGTCGCCTCCGGCGGCATCACCAATATCGGCGACATCGAGGCGCTGTGTAAGGCCGAGACCAACAACATCACCGCCGCCATCACCGGCCGCGCGATCTACGAGGGCACCCTCGACTTCGCCGAGGGTCAGAAGCTGGCGGATAGTTTAAGCTAAGGCAAGAAATAATATGCTAGCCAAACGCATTATTCCCTGTCTCGACGTGGACGCCGGCCGGGTGGTCAAGGGCGTCAAGTTTGTCGAGATACGAGATGCCGGCGACCCGGTGGAGGTGGCGCGCCGCTACAATGAAGAGGGCGCCGACGAGATTACCTTTCTCGATATCACCGCTAGCTCTGACGACCGCGACACCATTGTGCACGTGGTGGAGCAGGTCGCCTCTGAGGTCTTTATCCCGCTTACTGTGGGCGGCGGCATCCGTACCGTCGACGATGTGCGGCGCATGCTCAACGCGGGTGCTGACAAGGTGGCGATCAACACCGCAGCTGTATCCAATCCGGAATTCGTCAAGGAGGCGACCACCAGGTTCGGCTCCCAGTGCATCGTCGTCGCCATCGACGCCAAACGGGTGAGCGGTGAGGGCGAGCCGTCGAAGTGGGAAATCTTCACCCACGGTGGACGCAAGCCCACAGGTATCGACGCCATCGAGTGGGCAAAGAAAATGGCCGACTACGGTGCCGGCGAGATCCTGCTCACCAGTATGGATCGAGACGGCACCAAGATTGGTTTTGACAATGAACTGACCCGCGCCATCGCCGAGGCGGTGCCAATCCCGGTGATCGCCTCCGGCGGTGTCGGCAACCTGCAGCACCTGGTGGATGGCGTCAAACAGGGTGCCGCCGATGCGGTGCTGGCGGCCAGCATCTTCCACTTCGCCGAATACAGTATCGGCGAGGCGAAGCAGTTCATGCGCGATCAGGGCGTGGAGGTGCGCCTCTGATGAGCGAGTGGATCAACCAGATCAAGTGGGACGACAATGGTTTGGTGCCCGCCATCGCCCAAGAGACTGGCACTGGCAAGATCCTGATGATGGCCTGGATGAACCGGGAATCATTGCAACTGACCCGGGAGACCGGCCATGCTGTCTACTTCTCCCGCTCACGCCAGAAACTCTGGCACAAGGGCGAGGAGTCGGGCCATCAACAGATTGTGAAGTCGATCCGGGTCGACTGCGACGCCGACGTGGTGTTGCTGGAGGTGGAGCAGAAGGGCGGTATCGCCTGCCACACCGGGCGTCACAATTGTTTCTACCGGGAACTGCACGGCGATGAGTGGGTCGAAGTGTTGCCGGTGATCAAAGACCCGAATCAGATCTACGGCTGAGGAATCGCTATGAGCGACGTACTGCAACAATTGGCTGAGGTGCTAGAGGAGCGCAAGGGGGCGGATCCCGACAGTTCATACGTGGCGAAGCTCTACGCCAAGGGTCTGGACGCGATCCTGAAGAAGATCGGCGAGGAGGCCACTGAGACGGTGATGGCCGCCAAGGACGGGGTGGCGGAGAAGATCGTCTATGAGATGGCCGATCTCTGGTTCCACAGTATGGTGTTGCTGGCGCAGCAGGGATTGGGCCCAGACGATGTGCTGCGGGAGTTGCAGCGGCGTTTCGGGCTCTCTGGCCTGGAAGAGAAGGCAAATCGGAGTCGCTGAGATTTCGTTCCCGGAACAGGTGGTTTCGCCGGTGCTTACGGTAGTAACGCTTCTGGGGTATGATGCGCCGGTGTTTTTGAGAGTGATTCGCGAGCGGCGGGGCGAATGTCCCGGCGGACAACGTTAGATACGATAATCAAACCTGGTCCTTTCGGACCGGTTGAGAGTGGAGAATAAAATGGGTATTGGTGGTATCAGCATTTGGCAGTTATTGATCATCTTGGCGATCGTCCTGCTGCTGTTCGGCACCAAACGGCTGAAGAATATCGGCGGTGATCTGGGTGGTGCGATCAAGGGTTTCAAGAAGTCGATGTCCGATGGTGAGAAGCAGGCTGAGGCTGATGCCGAGAAGCGTGAGCAGATCAGCGAGGACGAGAAGGGCACCACCATCGAGGGTGAGGTCACTTCCAAAAAGAAAGAGAAGGTTTAATCCATCCTTGCCATTGGCAGCTTTTCCCTGGTTTTGATCTATGTTTGACATCGGTTTCTGGGAACTCAGCGTTATCGCCTTGGTGGCGCTGGTTGTGATCGGGCCTGAACGCTTGCCAAGAGTAGCGCGGACGGTGGGTCGATGGGTCGGCCATGGCCGCAAACTGTTGGCTAACGTTAAGGCCGATATCGATAAAGAGATCAAGGCCGACGAGCTGAAAGAGATCATGCAAAAGCAGATGCAGCAGATGAATCCGCTGCATGAGGTGATCGAAGAGACGCAGAAGGACCTGTCTGAAGTGAAGCGTAGCTCAGAGAAGGCTGTCAACGATGCCAAGAACACCTTTGAGGATCGTGAGATCCCTGGCGCTGAGAAGTAGATCCCCTAGCCACCATGACTGCTGAAAATCAGGGTAATACGGTCGCAGAGCAACCGCTTGTCTCGCATCTGCTGGAGCTGCGTGACCGCCTGCTGCGCATGGTGTTGGCGGTCTTGGTGCTGTTCTTGGTGCTGTTTCCGTTTGCCAATGACCTCTACCTGATGGTCTCTGTGCCGCTGCGGGATGTGCTGCCAGAAGGCAGCAGCATGATCTCCACCAAGCCGATCGATCCTTTCCTGATCCCCTTTAAACTCGCACTGCAGGCAGCCGTGTTCCTGTGCGTGCCGTTTATCCTCTACCAATTCTGGGCGTTCGTGGCGCCAGGGCTCTACAAACACGAGAAACGCCTAGTGGTGCCGCTGCTAGTCTCCAGCACCTTTCTCTTCTACCTGGGGATGGCCTTCGCCTACTTCATCGTTTTTCCGCTGGTGTTTGCGTTTTTGACCAGCACTGCGCCGGAAAGTATCGAGATCGCCACCGACATGGGTAGCTATCTCGATTTTGTTATCACTCTCTTCTTTGCCTTTGGCATCGCCTTCGAGGTGCCGATCGCCACCATCATCCTGGTCTGGATGGGGGTGACTACACCGGAAAAACTGCGCGAAAAGCGTCCCTATATCATCGTCGGTGCCTTTGTCGTTGGTATGTTCCTGACACCACCGGATGTGATCTCCCAGACTTTACTGGCGTTTCCCATGTGGGTGCTGTTTGAGCTGGGCGTGTTCTTCTCCCGTGGTTTCATCCGCGATCGGGAAGCGACTGAAGGAGATGCGGTGCCGGAGGGCGCTGCGCTGGCCTCTGCAAATGAGGCTCCGGTAGCTGAGGAACCGGAAGCTCCGGCGATGGGCAGTGAGATCGACCCGGCCAACGACTACACCGATCCGGATCGTTTTGTGCCGCTCACCGACGATGAGATGGAAGCGGAGCTGGATGCGATCGAGGGTGCGGAGGCGCAGGTTGAGGAAAAGTTGCGCAAGGTGCAGGAGTTGAGGGATCAGGGTGAGGTAGAGGCTGCGCGCGATCTGCTCTACGAGATTCTCGAAGAGGGTGATGCCGATCAGCGCCGGGTTGCCCGCAACATCCTTGCTCAGTTGGATACCCCCTAAGGAGTACCCCGCCTGCCTCAGCGGTATCGCAGGCGTATACCATGCACCAGTGACAGGGTGATCTCCTCGGCAGAGAGTGCCTTGGGGAAGAAAGTGCCGCTGATCTTGGCGCCGTTGATGCTGGCACCTTCCAGATTGGTCTCTTGGAGGTTGAGCCCGCGCAGATCGGTCTGGCGCAGATAGCTGTTGCCGAGGTCGAGTCCAGCGGCCTTTAGGTCGCGCAGGTCGAGTCCGCGCAGGTCTGCATGGCGCAGATCGCAGCTTTGCCCCTCTTCCCGGCGTCGGTTGAACTCCTCGATTTTTCCTTCCCGAAGTAGCAGATACATCGGATCCTGCCTGACTTCCGGTTTCTTCATAGTGTTGTTCCTTGAGTAAATCGTCTACGACATGAAAGGCCTGACGGGCTCTCTCTGTCACTGCAACAGGGGGCTGTCGGATTTAACACTTTTTGGCTGCAAATCCCTGGATAGCGATCAAATCAGCCTATCCCCCTCGTCAAATAGCCGGGCTATTCTCCTCTGGCGATAAACTGATTTGATTTGCTCCCAGTGACTTTCGTTTCAAATGGCCAAACCCGACAGCCTCCTAAAAGGATAGACAAAATAGCAGCGAGGGGAGGGGGATATGGGCAAATCCTCCTCTTCCTTGCTCGCTTATCAGCTAGGCCTTGATTGAATAAATAAATAATTTCCAGATGAAGTATTGGTGATTTTTGTTGGAGAACTTACTATTGGGGCGCCCCGCTCTCAATGACGGATAGAGATATGTCGAGTACGCCCCAGATCTACTACAAGCAAAATCGCCTGAAACAGCTACGAGCGTTTTGCCATGCAGCGCAGACCGGTTCGATCAGCGAAGCCGCAGAACGTGTCTACCTGAGTCAGCCCACTGTCTCGCTACAGATTCAGGCGCTGGAGCGGGAGCTCAATACGGTGCTGTTCGAGCGTCGTGGGCCGAAGATCAAGCTGACCCCGGAGGGCGAAATCCTCTATAAACTGTCGCAGCCTCTGGTCGAGGGGATGGATAAGCTGCAGGAGACCTTCTCCGCCTACTGCGGCAAGCTGGAGAATGGCGAGCTCAACATCGCCGCCGGTGAGTCGACGATCCTCTACATCCTGCCTGAGCCGATGCGCCGTTTCGCGGCCCAGTATCCTGGTATCCGCCTGAAGCTGCACAATGTAACCGGGCGTGATGGCATGGCGATGCTACGTGCCGATGAGGCCGATTTCGCCATCGGCTCGATGTTGGAGGTGCCCGACGATGTAACCTATCAGCCGGTGGTCAACTATGGACCGGCGCTGATCACCCCCCCGGATCACCCGTTGGCCAGCAAGTCTGAGGTTACACTGCACGATATCAGCCCCTATGGGTTGATTCTGCCGCCGCATCATCTGAGCACCTGGCGCATGGTCGATTTGGTATTTGAACAGCACAATGCCAGCTATCAGGTCACCTTGGAGGCCGGCGGCTGGGAGGTCATCAAAAAGTATGTGGAGATCGGCCTGGGTATCTCCATCGTCACAGATCTCTGTCTCAGCGGCGATGAGAATCTGGCGAAGATCCCGCTCGGGCGCTATTTCCCGGACCGCAGTTACGGCATTGTGCTGCGACGCGGGAAGTTTCTCTCGCCCCAGGCGAAGCGTTTTCTGGAGATTACCCGGGAGGTGTTTGCCGACCAGGCGACCCAGATGCCGGTCGATAGCGAATGATGATCTGATCGATAGCGGCGGGGAGGTCAGGGGGCCTCTGCACGTGCTTTCTTGATCGCCTGCTGAATCGCTTTGACTGAACGTATCCAGGCACCCTGCTTGAATTTTTCATCGAGGGTTTCGAGTACGGCCAACGCCTCTTTCTTGCTTGGATAGTCGGCCATGGTGACGCCGATCCAGGTTGAGCTGTCTTTGTACTGAAAGCGAAACAGCAGCGCCTTTCCTCCCAGATCGTGTTCGTTGATGAAATCGACGGCTGATTTGAAGAGGCGGGCTGAGATCAGCTGAATCACATAGTGGTTGGGCGGAAAGGTCAGCAGTCGGGCTTCGCTGCGGAGTGGTTCGCGTGACCAGTCGATCGCAATGTCGCTGTAATCCAGGGGTTCTCCAAGTTCATCCAGCAGATCGACTGCATTTTGTACCCCCTGCAGGCCTACTGCGCGCATCCAGGCAATACCCTCCTCTTTGGCTGGCGGATCTGGCCGTTCATTGAGCAGTAGCGAAGCAAGGTTGAACTGGGCGCGTTGATAACCCTGGAGGGCGGCTTGGCGCCACCAGTACTCCGCTTTTCCCTTGTCGCTTGGGACGCCGCGTCCTCTGAGGTAGGCGTTACCGAGGTTGAACTGGGCTGGGGCATAGTTCTGTTTGGCAGCGAACAGGAACCAGTTGGTCGCCTTTACTGGATCTTTGTCGACACCGATGCCCTGAAAATAGAGTACACCCAGACCAAATGCACCGGCGGGGTCATTTTTTTTCACCGCCTTGCTGAAGAGATCAAGGGCTTGTTCCGGATGTCCCTCTTCGATGTAACTGGCGCCACGGGCCACCAGGTCGGCTGCTGCTTGGGCCGGGCAGGCAAGGGCGAACATGAGAATGAGCAGTGCAGCCAAGGTTAAGCTGAGCAAGCGTTGCTTGGCTGTTGTTAGCAGCGTCTGCCAGGATGGTTGGCAGGGGATATATGAAACAGGATCTAAATGAGCCAACAGTCGCCCTCCTAGGGTCTTTCGGCTCAGTATAAGGTGCGAAATAGGTGGTTCGAGGAACCGGGTCACATCAAAAATAAAATCGCCGGCTACGGCCGGCGATAAAGAGCCTCAGGACTGATGTTTATCATAGTTGTATCGCAACTTCATTGGCGTAGGCAGACTCATTTCCATCTGTGTCGACTGCAGTGACAGAAAAGTAGTGATTGCCAAGTGATTCGGCAGTGTAGTCGTAACTCGTGACATCGCCGGCCCAGATTGCCTCACCATAGTTACCGCTGCTGGTACCGTGGTAGATCTTATAGCCACTGATCTGTGCGGTAGTGTTCTCGCTCCAGGTGAGACGTAGCTGCGCGCTGCAGTTGCTAGTGCAATTGACCGTGATGGTGACCTCTGCCATGGCTGAATCACCGTCCGTATCCATTAGCTGATAGCTGAAGCGATCAGAGCCAAAAAAACCGTTGTTGGGTTGGTAACTAATGGTACCGTCAGAATTGACCTGTACACTCCCTGAGTTGGGATTAGCAGCTATGGTCAAGGTGATAGGGCTGTTGTCTATGCCGCTGTCATTGGCCAATATGTCGATGATGACTGAGCTGTTCTGGTTGGTTTCAGCATTGTCTGCGATGGCCGTGGGAACAGTGTTTACAGTGCCGGCTGAGCCGTCACCCTCATTTGTGCTGCCAGCATTACTGTTATCTCCGGTGGAAGTGCTGCTGCCGGCAGCGTCAACAGTGCTGACAGATTCGCTGCCGCTACTCGAGCTAGCATCGCTACCGCTGGCCACCTGATTGACCTGCTCAACGCCGCTGTTGTTGCTGTTGGCGACGATGGAGATGGTCTGATCCAAGCCGTTGCTCAGAGAGTTGTCGACACCGGCGTTGCTGAGTGCCTCGTCGGTATTGCCCGCGGTACCGTTTTGCAGCCCGCTCAGCAGGCTCAGCAGATCCCCCAACGGGATGTTCGGGTCGATCGCCTGGGCGGCGGCCAGTGCTGCCTGAGCCTGGCTGAGCATTAGGCTATTGACGTTGACCTCGGTCACTGAGCGGCGTATCGAGCGATCAGCGGTGCTGAGCACCTGGTCGATGGCGTCGTCCAGGGCGGTGTTGGCCGGCTGATTGTTCACCTGCAGGCCGTCGAGCATCGCCTCGATCAACACCTGGGCGCTGACCACATGGGCGATCGCGGTGTAGCGCGCCACCGTGCCTTCGGCGCCGCGGCCATCCAGCACCGAATCGACCAGGTCGGCTG
>Ga0256846_1000167_pt1 | contig 28992 bp, 30 predicted proteins | sample TevniametaG_FD_189098 | JGI IMG/M metagenome (GOLD analysis project Ga0256846, IMG submission 189098) | Tube worm associated microbial communities from hydrothermal vent at the East Pacific Rise, Pacific Ocean - Tevnia | ecosystem: Host-associated > Annelida > Integument > Unclassified ...
GGCGGCCGCGGGCCGCCCTATATCAGGTTCCTTAATGGCAAGAATTAGACGGAATGATGCAGGATCCCAGCGATGAAAACCTGATGCAGCGCTACTGCGCCGGAGATACAGCAGCCTTCGACGCGCTCTATGCTCGCTATCGCAGACCACTGTTTCGCTATCTGCAACGACAGGGCGGAGATGCATCCAGCAGTGAAGAGCTCTATCAGGATATCTGGCTGCGGGTGATCGATGCCCGTAATCAGTGGCGCAGCGAGCAGGGGTTTAGTCCCTGGTTCTATCGCATCGCCCACAATCGCTTGGTCGATCATTGGCGCAGCCGGCGGCCCGCTGAGTCGTTTGAGTCGACAGATGAAGTGGTAACGCTCGATCAGCGCTGGCCTGACGGCTGGCTGTTGATCCGCCAATGCGTGGAGCGCCTGTTCACGTTGTTGGGAGGGCTGAGTGAGACGCAGCGCAGCGCCTTTCTGCTGAAAGAGGAGGCGGGGCTAAGCCTGCAGCAGATCGCCATAGTCACTGGAACCGGTCGGGAGACAGTGAAGAGTCGGCTGCGCTACGCTCTGCGTCGGTTACGCGCCGGCCTGGAGGGGTGCGATGAGTACGCATAATGAAGAGTGGCACGATGCACGGATCTCGCAGCTCTATCGTGCAGGCAGTCGGGAGGAGCCGCCAGAACAGCTCGACCGAATGATTCGTGCACATGCGCATCGAGTGGTGGCCAGACACAGACGCCCGTTGCTCATGGGTGGGCTAGCCACCGCGGCGGTGGTGATGCTCAGTCTTGGGCTGATCCTGAAGTCTCTCGATCAAGCACCACTGCAGGAGGCGCTAGATCTTGTTCCCGCAGAGACAGAATCAGCTGTGATGAGCGGGTGGGAGCCTGCTGAGCGAAAGCGGTTTAAATCCTCAGCACCGTCTTCGCCCAGACCGTCTATGCTGCCGGAACAAGCAGAGGAAGAGGATCCGTTTGAGGATCTGTTCCGCGACACGCAGTCAGACGCAGGGATGAGCATACAGCAGGCAGATATCTCTGATTGTTTGAGCATCCACTATCCAGCATCCCCTGATGAGTCTGTTTGGCAGCAGGCATTGAGAATGCAGTTGCAGGCGGCGGATAGTCGCGCTGCCGAATGCCTGAGGCAGGCGTTTTTTAACCGATTTGGCCGGGAGTTGCCGCCACATAACGGGGAAGAGGGGAGCGATGGACGATAGTGCAGAGTTCAATCGTCTGCGTTGGCAGTGTCGGCGCGGCATGCTGGAACTCGACCTGCTGCTGATGGGGTTTCTGGATCAGCATTACCGGCAACTGGATCAAGCGCAACTCGATGGCTTTGACCGGCTGTTGCGCCACCCCGATCAGTCGCTGCAGGCCTGGTTGCTCCAGGGAGGGGATGGGATTCCCGAAGAGCTTGTGTCGATCATCAGTTTTCTTCGGCAGGGAAGCCAGCAGGATGCAGAGAACCACTGAAGCGATCCAAATTAGTCCCAGACTCTCTCTCACCCTGGGTGTTTGGGTGGTGACAGCGCATCTGGTCGCAACCTGGGCTGTGTTGCTGCTGATCGAAGTTACACTCTGGCTGAAGCTGCTGATGTTGGGGATGCTGGCGCTCTCATTTGTGATCGAGACCAGGCGCCACATCTTTCACAGAGGCGCTGCCTCGATCCGCGAGGCTAGGTGGATATCGGATGGAAAGTGGCGCCTGCAGCTGCGTGATGGCAGTTCGACCGAGGCAGAACTGCTCCCTTCCAGTTTCGTCAAACCCTGGTTGGTAGTGCTGCACTTTCGCTGTGTGGGAGTGCCACGCCGCCGGTCGCTGGTGTTGCTGGCTGACTCGCTGGATCGCGCTGCCGCACGCCGTCTGCGAGTTCGCCTGCTGCAGGGCAGGGCGCGTCAGGAGAGTGTTCTGGGAAAGTAGCTGTCCGGAGGGAGAGATGCATTTTATCGCCGTGATCGAAGAGGAGGCCGGAATGACGAATAAGGCGACTAATGCGTGACATTCAGCTTGAGCAATTGCCATTCGGTTCTGACGTCACCATCTCATAAATAACTTTAAGGCGTTGTTGCGATATTTCAATGCCGAACTGCTCTGCAAGGCGCTTCTGGGCCTCCATCAGCGTCCGAGGTGGTGGCGACAGGCGTCGTAGAAATTCGCCAATGTCTTCGATCATCGCCCATGGATAGATCAACCAGCGCCATTTAATAACCTTTCTGGCGTAGTAATCCACAGCAGAGGTAGTAGTGATTTTATGATGCATTACGGCAGTACGAAATTCATCGGGTTGGAATGTTTGTAAATGCTTGGTGGCAACTTGCAGGGTATCGCCACTGTCATTGACATCATCAACGAGCAAGACACGCTGGCGCTTGATGTCGGTATGAAGCGGATAGCGGATAATGGCTTGTTTCTGTTTGTCAGAACCAGACAGGTAGTGTTCAACCTTGATACTGGTTAGCGCCATGATATCCAGGTAATCGCACACCAGCCTGGCTGGCACATAACCGCCGCGTCCGATAGCGATTACAATATCTGGCCGGTAGCCAGATTCCCTGATTAAAGTCGCCAGTCGTTGGCATAGTCGTTGTACCTCTGACCATGAGATCAGTTCACAGCGCATTGTCCTTGGCATTCGGATAGCCTCGTCGCCCCCCGAGTTACGAACACACGTTACTTAATTCCAGCGTGCAATGATGTAACAGCAATTGCAAGCAGGATATAAAAAAACAACCTGCGTTGCTCATTACTTGCTGGTATGTCGTACCGGCACTACTGTTTATAGTATGAAAGATAGTGAGTGCGTGGAATTTCTGCAGTGGGCACTCCCCCGTCTGCATATGCGCTGGGCAGGGTTTCGCAAAATACGCAGCCGTGTGTGCAAACGTGTTCAGCGGCGGATCAATCAGTTGCAGTTTGAAAGCATCTCTACTTATCAGGAGTATTTGCGGAAACATCCCGAGGAGTGGCAGAAACTTGACGAATTATGTCGAGTAACTATTTCCCGCTTCTATCGGGACAAGATGGTTTTCAGCTTGCTTGAGCTGGAAGTTCTCCCGGTTCTTGCAGGGCAGGCACTTTCCTGCGATGAAGACGTGCTTCACATCTGGAGCGCCGGTTGCGCCTCGGGTGAAGAACCCTACACGTTGATGCTGGTATGGGATTTATCCCTTCAATTGCGATTCCCACGGCTGCGCATGCATATCCTGGCAACCGATACTGATTCCGTATTACTCAAACGGGCGGAGCAGGCCTGCTATACTTTTAGCAGCGTGAAGAATCTTCCTGCGGCCTGGCGGGAAACCGCATTCCTCGATACTGCCGGGGTGTACTGTCTGGATCCTGTCTATAAGCGAAGCGTGGATTTTCAATGCGAGGATATCCGTGAAGCCTTACCCGATGGCCCATTTGATTTAATTTTATGTCGCAATCTGGTCTTTACCTATTTTGATCCTGAACTCCAGACAATAATCAGGGACCGGATGTGGGACAGGTTAAAACCTGGTGGCGCTTTGGTAACAGGGGTACACGAAGTACTACAGGAAGGTAAGCAGGATTTTGAAATATGGTCAGCACGATTGGGTATCTATCGGAAGGGCAGGACAAACACACGCAATATGCTGCGTTTTTAACGAGTTAATTATATTGCCTATGAGCCTTAATGGAAAAGACCAAGTGTAATGCACTATCTTATTGAGTCAGAATTTTCGCGAAAAATTACGATATATTGGATTGTCTTGCAAGTGTTTGTTTTTCTCAATAGTTTTCATAATCTTGCCCTGCGAGGAAGTAATGCTCGGACGGTAATTGATATGTGCTCAACTATTATTCGGCTTATCAGGTAACGTGGATAATACCGACCTTGAGTTGACGGAAATCGTTATCATGAAACTAAATATGGGCAGTCAAATGTGGGGGTAGACGTCATCATGAAACAGCCATTGCAAATCACCTTCCGTGATATTCCTCATTCTGATGCGGTGGAAGCATATATTCGAGAAAAGGCCGCCAAGTTAGACCAGTTTTATGATCACATCATGGCATGTCGTGTTGTGCTGGAAGTGCCACATGGGCACCATCATAAAGGCAAGCTGTATTACGTCAGGGTGGATTTAACCGTGCCGGATGGTGAATTGGTAGCCAGTCGCGCGCCCAAGGAACATCATGCTCACGAAGATGCTTATGTGGCAATTCGTGATGCCTTCGATGCCGCTCGACGACAACTTCAGGACTATGCCAGAAAACAGCGCAATAAGGTCAAAAGACACGAGCCTCCGCTACATGGCAGGATATCCAAACTGGTACCGCTGGAAGATTTTGGCAAGATCGAGTCATCAGATGGAAAAGAGATCTATTTTCATCGCAACAGCGTTGTGGATGCAGATTTTGATTCCCTGGCGATTGGCAATGATGTGAGGTATGTGGAAGAGGCCGGGGATGAAGGTCCTCAGGCCTCTACCGTATACATCATTGGCAAGCATCACATCGTTGATTGAGCAACGATCATCCAGTTTTTGGGGAAGTGTTCAAACAGCAGTAACACCTGCACTGGTCAAGAATCCAGCACGCTAACCTACTGGCCGGAATCCTTATCCACAGGTTTCGTTTTGAAGATATTCATGGCATAAACCTTAGTTTCCCTAGACGGATACCGGTCAGCAGTGACGGCTGGTTGCTTCTAAAGATGAACAGACAGTGATCAGAACGCTGTTTGGGCAGTTAACTGACCAGAGTACGCTGGGTGAGCAAAGCATCGGCAGTAGTCGTCTTGCCGGTAATGTCAATGGCATCAACAAATGAGATGAACATTCCGATCTCATTATACGGGTAGGGCGCCAGTTTTTTTATATAGTGGGCCTGTATCTGATGCTCCAATAGCCCCGCTATCCCGTAGAGAATGACCCTGCGTGAGTCATACTTAATATTTTTTCTCTTTTTGTTGTAGTTTTTCACAAGTTTTACATATCCTATGATTTTCAAATTTCCTTAGCAGATTCAGGTGGGGGAGTGAGTTGTTCGCTCTGATATCTTCACGTAATTGCTCAGTTCGCCTGGGCAGTTCTTCCATGAACATGTAAACTTTCTGTTTGTTGCCTTTTTTAATCCGTTTTACGTGGTGGCAGTGTTTGTGGTGGAGTTTGGTGTAGCGCTTACCACTAAATACCAATGGTGGAAATATCTCTTCGATAACCTCAATTGGAAACATCGCTTTTTTTAGTGAGTCTGAATCCAATTGTGTTTGTTCTATAAATTCTTGAAAGTTTTCTTTCTCATAGGAAAATTCAATTTTATTGACATTAATCTCTACTGTAACAGTGCAGTCGCCATTTGTGGATTTTTTGGTAATAGTTTTAGAGCCATTAAAGTCGATCCATTCTGTACTGGCAATGTCGAGATCAATTTTACCTAAGCTTTCATTTTCAGTAACATCTTCATCAAACACTGTAATTTTCAGGTTTATATCTTCTGTCCCAGGCAGTATTTTGCTAGTAATAAGCTCGTTAATAGTCTTGCTATCTCCATCACCTAATGAATAGGTGCCAAACTGTTTTTTATGATTTTCAAAGTCTACCTCAATGTTAATCTCTCCATCAGCCGCCCAATCTTCATCATCATGGATCTTGATCTTTTTTAAATAGGCACTAACTTCAAAAAGACTGTTCTCTATTTCTGAATATCTTCTGTTCTCTTCTTCAGGGATCTCAAATAATTTTATTTTAAAATGGAGTGTACAGGCGCCGTTATCTGATTTCCTAGAAAACGTGAACTCTTCTCCAATCCCACTAAGCCAAAATGTCTCTGGCTCATGAAGCGTAACCGCGCCCATACTTTCAGTGGTCGTTGTGTCATCATCATAGATTTCAAAAGCACCAGTCAGCGTGTCCCCAGCTTTAAATATCCGGTTTGGCAATTGGATGTTTATATTTTTTGAATCACCACTATCCACATTATACTGGCCATATGTTTCAAGACTAGAGCCATATTTAGTTTTAATAAATATCTCGCCGCTGCCCCAATTGTCTTTATCATTATGCACGGTGATTTTATAAAGTTTTAAGTCAACCAAGTAGTGAGGGACTGGCTCTGTTTTAACTGGTGGGATATCTTTATCGGGATCAAACTTAATATCGTATAGGAACTTGAGATAGAGGCCTGCGGTAAATGAGTAGTTGATTGGCAATAGATTCATTGCAATTGCGTTGCAGGCATAATCAGTCAGATCAAAAAGTTCATCCCTATGTGGATCCGTGCTCTCAAGAAAACTGTACCACCGAAATGGCTGTCCCGTGCCAAAACCATCGACATCATCACTATCGTAAAGTTGAGTGGTCTCCGCAAAATTCTTAAAGTAATCAAGGAGGTCCCAGCTTGAATTAAAGGCAATCTTGTCTCGGTTTAAGTTGATATTCCATTGTTCAGGGAGGTGGCCTTTCTTGAATGTTTCCCCCACATAGTCCTCAAAGTCATCATCATCAAAATAATCAAGCAGACCCATGTGGGGGTCATTATGCACATGAGCGGGTACTCCCATATCAGCCAGCAAGTGCACGACACGCCCCAGATTCTCCATCGCTTGCTCTTTATCGCCCGATATCCACTTATTGATTACATGCTCATCCCAATAGCGATCTGCTCTGTGAGGCGCTGAATAGAATTTCATGCCATCGAACTCTAATCCGTAATCATCAAAATCGTGATTCCAGAAATGTTCTACCCAAGGGATTACTCCACTTCTAACATAGCTAAGGAGAGTCGATGCTGCATTCGGGCCATGATTTTTTGGAATACCCAAGGGACCTATGCTTGTATCTTCAAGGTAGGAGCCATTAACAACCAAATCTATAGCCGAACTGCCATTGATTTGTTGCGCAAAAAAATATTGTAACCCTGTCGGCAAAAGATTAACTGAGTATCGAGAGATTTTTTTATGAACATGTGTTTTCATATTAATAACACTCTTATTGTTAGGTGAAGGATGGGAAATCCAACTGTTCTTGCCCAAGCATCCCAGCATCGAGGAATCCATCAAGTGCTGGAATCGGACAGGAAGTACCCTGGGTATGGAGGAAGAGAGGGGTAGCAGGGATCTTGAGGGTCGAGTAGCCACGGGAATTTTTCCCAAAGGCCTTCACGTGAGACTCTCGCCTCATGCGACTCCTATCGTCCAGCCATATCATCTAAGTAAAGATCCAGTGAACAAACAGACTTGGTTAACGTTGGCGCACCTCATAAACCAGCGCACCGCCTTGTGTTTGCGCCTAAGCCGTTTCTATTTCCGCTTCGCCCGGTGGGCGATCTCTTCAATGAGATAGAACAGAACGCGCCGTAATTCGGTACACCCATATCTTCCATAATATACAATCCAGCCCTCGCGTGGCTTCCTTTTTACTCGCACAGCGCTCGAACTGAATGCCACTACAGTGCCATTCTACCCATGTATAGAATACGGTGCTTTCAGCCAGCGTTCAATATAGAGTATCTCCCACTTGTTCTTCACATGTTTGCGAACTGCACGCATGAGAAGATCGTGGTCGATGTCATTAAAGAGCCCTTTGATGTCCATATCCAGGACCCAGGACCCAGGACCGTTTCCTGCACCGCTGACGCGCCCGTTCGAGCGCCTCCATGGCGGATCTGTCCGGACTGTATCCATAGAGCTTGGGTGAAAGTGCTTCTCCAGTTCCGGTTCTATTCGCTGTTTGACGACCATTTGGGCTATGCGGCCTGCAACCGTCGGTATGCCCAACGGCCTGCCCCCCTCCATCCCCTTGTCGATTTCAACTCGCAGTACCGGGGCGGTCTGTAACTGCCTGATGAAAGCCGGTTGTCAGATCTCTCTGAGCTATGAGTTAACACATGAGCCGCTACCGCCTATTGCCTGAGAAGGGTGGGGCGAAGTGTTGCCGTTTTTTTGAATCTATGAATTCGGCCATAAATGGCTGTAAACGGCTGGGTTGGCGGTTGGCGCTGGGGTTTTGGGGTGGGAATAATAAACCTGAAGCATCTGCGGGAGCGGCGAGGAGAAGAGCAATGACAAGGAATCAGGGGTGAGCAGTGAGCGACGCTGTTAAATTGGCTTAGCGTAGCAAAAGCACATTTCTATCCTTTGAAACGAAATTAACGAAGGCTCCTTATACAAGACCTACAATATAGATCAATAAACTAGTAATCAATGCAATCAACAAGGCTCGCAAGCCAGCCCATAGCCAGAAGCCACCACTAATTTTTCCTATGAATACTCCCAGAAAGAAAATCAATATAAAAGCAACCGTGGCGGCAGTTTCAAGAGGGTAACTGATAAGCCACGGATACCGATGCGCCACTCCCAGCGGGGTCATAATTATCAATGCAAAAATGAAAGGTGACATGCCGTTGACCACGGCAACAATAAAGGGCATGAGACGGGCTGCCTGACCATGGGCCGATTGCTGCAAGTCCGCAATCATGGCATCTTCAAGTTCCCTTAGTTCCTGTCTCTTCTCCGCTGATTCGCTGATATAGGCGCTACTGATTCCACTTACCGCCAGCGCAATTGCCGTACCCATGCAGGCAGTAATAACCACGGATAGAATTACATTATTGCTGACATGAAACCCCATCAATAAACCCAGCATGGTGAGTGCACCATCGAAACCATTCACTACAAAGTAGCGTCGCACGATAAGATTAGATTGTGAAATGCTAAATAGCAGCTGAAATCGTTTAAACATCGGTCTGCGTTGATGAATCCGCTGAATCACCCATGCTGATGACTTCTACTTCATCGATACTGTGAATGGATCCACCCATTGATGTAATCGCATCAGACACATCGTCATAGGGGATATTTTCTGACTCGACAACAAGAATTACGGTCTCCGTTTTTTCATCCACTTCGACCACTTTAAAGTTAAACCAGCAGTCGGGGCATTTTTTTGCCAGTTGCGTGGAAAACTCAAGCCCATTGGGTGAATGCGGTTTGAGGACATCTAGCACGATTCGCTGTACTTTTACCATTGATAGCATCACTCTACAGTTTTGGTCCAGAAATAAATAGGCCAACTAATAGAAAATATCAGCACACTGCTGATCACTGACATGATTTGCAAAACCGAAACCGGACTTGCTCATATGGATTATAGACATCATCACTGCAGATGCTCCTGGTTAAAACAATATGTCCAGATAATTTGTTGTTTTCTGGTTGATTTCAAACATCTATTATTTACATAGAGCGAACATATACGCCTAAGAATGTCATTGTGGTAATAAAAAAATTATATATAGCATGAAGTCAGGGCAAAGTGCTCTTACGCCCGAGCAGGATGGGCAGTGCGGGCTGATTTGATTGAAAGCCAATACACGCTGACGACGTTAAATTAAAATCAAGCAAAGGTTATGATCTTGCGAAACCTGAGAGATAAGGTAGAAAGGGATAATAAGTGATTCATGATAAAATGTGGATCGGTATCCCTCCATTTAGAGGAAAAATATACGACCTAATCTGCTTCGTATTACGCGCCAGGTACTACATGATTATATTGCTTTATGGAACCTGTTTTCTGTCAAATTAAAGACTTGCATGTCCTGGTTGGACGAACTTCTTATCATGTATTTCCTGACAATTATAGCAACGACAGGATGTTGGATTGACTTTTAAGCGTTGTTCAGAAATGGCTTCGCCACAGTCAGAGCACTTGCCGTAGTTGCCTTGAGCGAGTCGGATCAGGCTAGCGTCGATCTCACGAATTTCATTAATGTGTCTGTCGATATTGGCTAGATTCAGATCGACCAGAAAATCGGCAACCGACTCTTCGGCTATATCATGAACACGTGTTGCCAGATCAATATACTGTTCATTATCTGATTTTAATAATTCTTGTCGAACTTCTTCCCGCAGTTCGTAATAACGGTCTCTGAGTTGTTGGTGAAATTCGGCAATCTGTCTGTTAGTGAGCTTTGCTGGCATGGCCTGTTCCTCCTGTTTGGAAGAGTCATTTAGAGGCTTTCCTGGGTGCAGATCTGTTTTATTACATTGATGTGATTTTGTTGGGTTTGTATTCGGCATTAAATTGATGTGCTGATATTCATAAGCATATGCACGAAATGGATTATATGCAAATATGTTTTCATCGATAAAACATATATTTCTTTGGCTATGTTTTCTACAGATCAGTAACGGAGAAATTATGGCAACAAAAATCGGTTTAATTGGTGATGTTCATTCCTATCCTGAACCTTTGGGTGAGGCGCTGTCGCTTCTGAAAAAGATTGGAGTGGAGATGATTTTATGTGCGGGGGATATTGCCGGATATGGTAATGATCTGGATGGAACCGCTGAATTATTAATCAGTAATGAATGTAAAACGGTTATTGGTAATCATGATAACTGGCATTTACAGGGTATAAATCAGGACGATAGAACGCCTGCTGAGTCATGGATTGCGCAATTACCGGCTGCGCTAGAATTTACAATTGAAGGTAAAAGCCTGTATATGGTTCATTCCCGCCCACCGACTCATGATAGGCATGGAATCAAGTTGCTGGATGAAAAAGGGGGGGTGGTTTCTGAACAAAAGGAAATCTGGACTCAAGCTTTGGCGGGATTTGAATATGATATTCTGATTGTTGGCCATTCTCACCAGGTTTATGCGGAACAACTTGGTGATGTATTACTCATTAACCCGGGTAGTACCTGTTTTAACAATGCTTGCGGAATACTAAGTCTGCCTGAAATGAAGGTTGAATTTCTTTCTCTGCCAGATAAATCTATCGTAAAGTCATGGAACTGGGGGGCATGAGATGAATAATGCGAAAAATTGTTTATTTTTCATTAAACCTCGTAACTATTGTGACTGATACAATTATATGTGCTGTACTGTTTGATTTTGGCGGTATGCTTGCAGAAGAAGGATTTCATAATGGTTTTGTGAAACTGGCTACGGAGCAGGGGGTTGATGTACAAACTATGCCAAAAAGAGTATGAAGGCGGTAAATGATTCAGGGTTTGTGTTGGGCAAGGGAACCGCAAGTGATTTCTCGGATTTGATGCGTCAACGTACAGGTCTGACAGGTGATGACGACAGCCTGACTGAAGTGGCTCCCAATCGTTGGACAGCATCAGGGTGAAAATAAGTAAAGATCTGGCGCCTGAAAAAGCATGATCAGTCCTGCCTGGGCAGGACTGATACATGAACCTAGGCCGGGGTCCGGCCATCCAACGAGCTGTGCGGGCGTTCCTGGTTGTAGAACCGGAAATACGCCGTCAGCCCCTGTTCGAGTGCTGGTACAGAGCCATATTCACGCAGATAGATATCCTCGTACTTGACGCTGCGCCAGAGTCGTTCAATAAAACATTATCCAATGCCCGGCTGCGGCCGTCCATGCTGATCAGGATCTGGTTTTCCAGCAGCCGGCCGGTGAAGTCAACGCTGGTGAACTGGCGCCCTTGGTCGCTGTTGAAGATACACGGATGGGCATGTGACAGTGCATGATCGAGTGCCTCCAGACAGAACGGCGTATCGATGGTGTTGGATAATCGCCAAGTAAGTGCGTAGCGGCTGTACCAGTCGATGATTGCCACCAGATACATGAAGCCAACCGGCATCGGGATGACGGTGATGTCGGCAGACCACACGAGATTGGAATGGCGGAGTACCAGTCCTCTCAGCAGGTACGGATAGACCTTGTTTTTCGGGTGGGGCTTCGACGTGTGTGGCCCTGGTACTGTGCCTTCCAGGCCCATGATACACATGAGCCGCTGGATCCGCTTGCGCTTGACCTGATGCCCATTCAGGCGCAGCCAGTCGGTCATCTGCCTGGAACCAAAAAACGGGGTTCTCAGATACTGCTCGTCAATGATCCGCATCAGGCTTTGTTGAGAGGTGCGCGCCAAGTGTATTTTAGGGAGCCTCTGATCAAGCCATGAACTCGTATCTTGTGTTCAGAATATCTAGCTTCTGCCTGGGAAATCTCGGCAACTGCTCCATTCGTTGCTTTACCTCCTGCATTCATGCAGTCGTTCGCAATGGCCAGCTATCCCCCTACAGGGATGTAGGGGAGGAGCGATAGCTTTACGTGCGATTTGTGCATTGAATCTGAATATTCTGAGTCATAATCCACTTCGTCCAGACTTAATCAGAGGCTCCTTAGCCATAAGGATTGACGATTATTCAATAGCCTGAAAATTCATTTTTATTATCAAACGACCTTCAAAAAAGGTATCGATACTTACTTTTCCCGCCTGTAACATGGGGTGCATGTCCAGAGGATGTACCGGTTTCATTTCAGTAAAGCGTAGTCGATCTCCAGGATAGGTGACAGCAAAACTGACATGCAGCGGATAATAACCATCAAGAAATTTAAGATGGTAAGGACCACTGACAAGAGTAAAGGTCTTGTCTGGGTTTAGATAGAAAATTCCAACTTGTGCTGTGTTGCAGGCGAAGATCCACGATTTTTGGTTCATTGATCGGACTGCCAATCTGGCTGACCAGATAACAATAAGCTTCCTCTATTTCATCAAGCTCCTGCACCAGACTATCGGTGATCTGCTGTGCCACAATATTGTAGAGTTTGCCAACGTGGGTCACCGGGTTTTCCCCGCCGCAGCTTCCATGTTCATCGAGCGATAGGGCGTGATCAAACCATTGACCCGATTGCCACGGCCCACTTCACCATCATCGCCGGATTCGGCGGAAGTACCGGTTATCGTTAAATAGATGCTTTCTGCGGCAATATCATCGGCAGCATTGATGGTAACCATTACCTGCTTGTGCGTGGTCAGTTTCGTTTCATGTTCAACCAGAGAGGCAAGATGTAATTTTTTATCGAAATAGTCGTGCAGGCTTGAAATATAGCGATCTATAAAGGCACAGGCGATGGTCAGTTCAACTGTATCACCCCGGCGTGTGCCCATGACCTTGATGTCTTCACCGATTTCTGGATGTAATGATTTGATTTCGTTACTGTTGAGTTTCTTTTCTATCTGCAGAACAACACGTTCCAGTTCACTCAATGGTGCATAGCCCACACCACATGAGGTGTCATTGGCCAGCGCAATGCCAGTTTCTTTCTGACGAAGATAAAGTTCAACTAGATCCATTGAACCGGGTCGGATTAAGCAATGCAGTTTGATGTGTTGTGCGGGATCAAAGACGTGAAAATTCGATTCAAGCCAGTTTGAAGCACTATCGTGCATCAGTTCTTTAACCGGAACCCTGATGCCTTTGTATTCACAAGTCGCTCGTCCAGCCAGAAAGATTTCCATTGGAGCCAGTATCTTGCCACCGCCAAAGAGCGGTTGTGATGTGCCGCCCCATAAAAGGGCTTTATCGACATTATGATGTAACACCAGTCCAAAATGTTCGAGATAGAACTGGCACAGGGACCGGCTCAGCTCTTCAGCCAGCGCATCACAGATGGTATCGGGGTGGCTCATACCCTTGCGTTCCACGATTTCCACCGGTTGTTTGGCATACGGAATGGTATTGATAGCTGTAGTATTAAGTTGCTGCATAATGCAATTCTAGTCCAGATATTCTGTTGGTGATGCAATCCAGCCGAATAGAACCATTAGCATCACAATAACTGAATATATTACTGAAACAACAAGACTTCTTCTTATGCTGATGGTTGATCGGCTTTGATAAAGCAATCCTTCGCTGCCCCAATGTAGCAACAAAAAACCAAGCAGGTTGGTTAACCAGTAACCCAGGATAAAAGCAGGCAAAAATAGTTGCTCATTGATGAGTGAAAACGGCCAGGCAAACGCATATCCCAGCGGTACATTGACTACAAGGTCATTCCACCAGGACAAAGGTGAAAGAATAAAGCCAATAGTCACCAGTATCGAATTTTTTAAATGCTGCTTCATAACCATGCAGTTTACTTTGTCTATACTTAATACTGTTTCTGTGTCGCAAAGCAGTCGTACAACAGCTATGCTTAAAGTAGATTAAAGTTCCAAATGCCAGATCACTTGGTTAATAGCACATACATTCATGGTGGACTGGTATTTAGAATGCGTACTTAGATTAATAACAGGAAATTGTAAGCATGGCGAGACTGACAAGAATATTTTTCGTCATACCGCTATTGATAGTGGCTGCTTTTATGGGGCCTGCGGTTTGTGCCGACAGGCTGGATGGGCATATTATTCAACTTACCATCGAAGATGCCATTGGCCCGGCAACGGATGATTATATTGAACGGGCACTTGAATTAGCAAATGAGCAAAAGGCTGAACTGGTGGTGATTCGTATAGACACCCCCGGTGGGCTTGATACAGCCATGCGCGGGATTGTTAAAAATATTACCAATTCTTCTGTGCCTGTTGTCAGTTATGTTGCACCAACGGGTGCCCGTGCCGCCAGTGCGGGTACCTTTATCCTTTATGCTAGCCATATTGCGGCTATGGCGCCGGGTACCAACCTGGGCGCTGCGACACCGGTGCAAATAGGTGGGTTTCCGCAACCCACGGCTCCCGATAAGAAGGGGGTTAAGAACAGGGAAAATAATCAGGATAAGGAAAAAGACAGGGATGATAAACCAGAAACCATAGCCAGTGATGATGCGATGAAGAACAAGGCAATTAATGATGCGGTGACCTATATCCGTGGGTTGGCCGAACTCCATGGCCGGAATCAGGACTGGGCGGAAAAAGCAGTACGGGAAGCGGCCAGCCTGCCGGCAAGTGATGCCTTGAAACTGAACGTTATTGATATTATCGCTACCAGCATGGCTGATCTCCTGAAGCAGGTGGAGGGTAGAGAAGTTAAAGTGCAAGGTGAGAAACGCACCTTGCATACAACCGGACGGGTTGTTCAGCAAATTGAGCCTGACTGGCGTAGCCGTTTGCTGAGCGTGATAACCAATCCGAATATTGCTTATATTCTGATGCTGATCGGGATTTACGGCCTGATCTTCGAATTGTCCAATCCCGGTGCCATTGTGCCAGGAACTATCGGCGCCATCTCCCTGTTACTGGCATTGTATTCATTCCAGATGTTACCCATCAACTATGCCGGGATGGCACTCATATTACTGGGTGTTGCCTTAATGATAGGGGAAGCCTTTGAACCTAGTTTCGGTGTGCTGGGTATCGGCGGTGTTATTTCGTTTGTGTTTGGCTCGATCATCCTGATGGATACAGAGACACCCGGCTTTGGTATTGATATTTCAGTGATCATAACCTTTGCGGCAACCAGTGCCCTGATATTTATTTTTATTATTGGCATGGCGGTCAAGGTGCGGCGGCGACCGGTGGTGAGTGGACTGGAAGAATTGACCGGTGGCACTGCCATTGTGGTGGTTGACTTTGAGCGCAAGGGCACTGTGTCTATTCATAGTGAGAACTGGAATGCTATCAGCAATGTCCCCTTACACGAAGGCCAGCGGGTCAAGGTGATCGGAGTCAAGGGTTTAACTCTGGAGGTTGAACCTTTGGATAAGACAACAGAGGAGTCAGAACCATGACTATGACAGCGTATACCTTTTATATTTTAATTTCTTTTGTTGTACTGCTTCTGTTCAGTGCAATCAGGATACTACGTGAATATGAACGTGGTGTGATTTTCCTGCTGGGTCGTTTCTGGAAAGTCAAAGGCCCCGGCTTCATTATTGTTGTTCCGCTTATCCAGCAAATGGTTCGGGTTGATTTGCGTACTATCGTTATGGATGTGCCGAGTCAGGATGTCATTTCACGTGACAATGTCTCAGTAAAGGTTAACGCGGTGGTTTATTTCCGGGTGATTGAACCTGACAAGGCGATTATCCAGGTAGAGGACTTTTATGTGGCGACCAGTCAGCTTGCCCAGACCACCTTGCGATCTGTATTGGGGCAACATGAGTTGGATGAAATGCTGTCGGAACGTGAGCGACTCAATGCGGATGTGCAAAGTATTCTGGACCAGCAAACTGATGCCTGGGGCATCAAGGTCAGCAATGTTGAAATTAAACATGTTGATCTGAATGAAAGTATGGTGCGTGCCATTGCCAAACAAGCTGAAGCCGAGCGTACCCGACGTGCCAAGGTTATCCATGCAGAAGGTGAAATGCAGGCGGCCGATAAGTTACTGGAAGCAGCAAGGACCCTTTCGCAACAATCCCAGGCTTTGCAATTACGTTATTTGCAAACGCTGACTGAAATTGCAGGTGAGCGTTCCAATACGATTGTATTTCCTTTGCCAATGGAGCTTATTGAAGGCCTGATTAAAAAGGTTGAATAAATCAGGTTGCATAGATCGTTGAGTTTAAGAGTACTTGAAATGACTAATGGAGGCAGTAGTTATGAAAATACCATTACAGGTTACATTTCGTGATATTCCCCATTCCGATGCGCTGGAAGCGGATATTCGTGAAAAAGCTGCCAAGCTGGAAGAATACTATGATCAGATTATGAGTTGCCGGATTATGATTGAATCCCCACATGGACATCATCATAAAGGAAATTTGTATCACGTCAGGGTGGATATAACTGTGCCGGGTGATGAAATTGTTGTTAGTCGTTCACCTGATCAACATCATGCCCATGAAGATGCCTATGTAACGGTGCGGGATGCATTTAATGCCGCGCGTCGGCAATTACAGGACTTTGCCAGGAAACAGCGACAAAAGGTCAAACTTCATGAAGTTCCACCTCATGGTGCGATATCAAAACTGGTTGCTGATGAAGGCTATGGCATGATCCAGGCTGATGATGGACGTGAAATATATTTTCACCGTAACAGCATTGTTAACGGTGATTATGATGTGCTGGAAATCGGCAATGAAGTCCGCTTTACGGAAGAGGCCGGTGATGAGGGTCCCCAGGCAAGTAGGGTGCATGTGATTGGTAAACATCATATTGTCACATGAAATTACAGGTACAATCCGCTAAAGTGAAACGGATGCCGACAATAAACTATTGTGTATTCATGTTTTGTTGATTGACGCTAGTGTTAATAAATGATTCCAGTGCATCGACATAACTTGAGCCACTAATGATAAATCCGTCATTATGGCCGCCACGCATTTTCAGAAAATATCTGGGTTCGTGGGCGGAATTAAAAATATCCCGGCCTTCTTCGTAGGGAATAATGTCATCATCACGACTATGCGCCACCAGCACAGGACAGTGTATTGCTTTGACATATTCTTTAGTGTTGTACTGGAAACGACTGAGCAAACGCACCGGTAGAAAAGGATAGATGCGCTGCCCCATGGAATGGGCGGAACTAAAGCTGGATTCAACAATCAGTGCAGCCGGTGTATGCTGACTGGCCAGCCAGGCGGAGATTGAACCACCCAGCGAACGGCCAAAGAGAATAATTTTATTTTCTTTAATACCACGAGTTGCCGTTAAATAATGCCAGGCGGCTTCTGCATCCTGATAGGTTCCGGCCTCGGTTGGTTTGCCTGTGCTTTGTCCATAGCCACGGTAATCAATAATCAATATGTCCAGGCCAAGGTTATTAAATAGTTTGATGGAATCCAGACGGTGAGAAATATTGCCGGCGTTACCATGTAAAAATAACAGGGTTGCCTGTTTTTGCGTATCAGATGCCTTGCTATTTGGAATGAACCAGCCATGTATCCTGGTGCCGTCATCGGTAATCAGTTCTACATCCTCATAATCTAGGCCGATACTTTTTGGTGTGGTGACAAGCCCTCGTCCGGGTATATTGGGATAGAAAATCATTCCGGGCTGCATGAAATAGACTAAAGCACTGAATGCGACATAGCCTGCAATGCCAAGGGGTAATAATTTCCAGAGCCATTCCATCATATATAGCCGACATTGTTGGTTAATTTATAATGTGCCTTCCTGCCAGGATGACAGATAATGTTGTTGTTCCGGGGTCAGCGTATCGATATCAATAGCCATCGCGGCTAGTTTTAATCTGGCCACTTCCCGATCAAGTTCAGATGGCACATTATGTACCGTGTTTTCCAGTTTTGGTTTGCCTTTGCTTTTCAGGTTAGCCAGGTAAACAGCACACAATACCTGATTGGCAAAACTCATATCCATGACTGCAGAAGGATGGCCTTCGGCGGCGGCAAGATTGACCAGCCGGCCTTCTGCTAGCAGACGAAGTTTTCTGCCATCAGTGAGGATGTATTCATCAACTGAAGGGCGGGGACGATGTTGATTCATTGAAAGTGACTCAAGGGCAGGAATATTGATCTCGACATTAAAATGACCGGAGTTTGCCAGGATGCAACCATCTTTCATCACTTGCATATGGTGTTTATCCACCACATGCTTGTCGCCAGTAGCGGTAATAATAAAGTCTGATATTTTGGAGGCTTCAATCAGTGGCATGACCTGATAGCCATCCATGCTGGCTTCTAGTGCTTTTAAGGGGTCAACTTCAGTAACCACTACTTTGGCACCATGCCCTTTGGCACGCATGGCGATACCTCGTCCACACCAGCCATAACCAACAACAGTGAACGTCTTGCCTGCGAGCAAGACATTAGTGGCACGTATTATGCCATCCAGAGTGCTTTGGCCGGTGCCGTAGCGATTATCAAACAGATGTTTGGTCATGGCATCGTTGACAGCAATAATCGGGAACTGCAATGCGCCTTCCGTTGCCATGGCCCGTAAGCGAATAACACCGGTGGTGGTTTCTTCGGTTCCACCGATCATTTCTGGAATCAGTTCAGGTCTAGATTTGTGGATCTCACTGACCAGATCCGCGCCATCATCCATGGTAATAACCGGCTGATGATCAAGCGCGACATTGATATGTTGATAATACTGCTCAGTCGTTTCACTGCGAATGGCGTATACAGGAATTTTATAATGTTTGACAAGTGCGGCGGCGACATCATCCTGCGTGCTGAGAGGGTTGCTGGCACAGAGTACAATCTCTGCACCGGCAGCCTTGAGAGTTCGGGCTAGATTTGCCGTTTCGGTGGTAATGTGCAGACAGCCACTGATGCGAATGTTTTTCAATGGTCGTTGATGTATGAAACGTTTGGTAAGTATGTGTAATACAGGCATTTCCTGCCAGGCCCATTCGATGCGCCGTTTGCCTTGCTCGACCAGGGCAGGGGTCTTGATATCAAAGTTAATACTATTTTTCATTGTATTGTTCCAGAATGAAGATAAATCAAGTTTACCTTATATTCCTAATAATACTGTCTTTATTTCCATGCTCATTAAAATATAGACTGAGTTTATGAGGTTTTTTAATCCATATTTCTGTTAATGATCTAACGGCATAGATTAATAAATGATTCGGTCATATACTTGAATAAAGCCTGTTAACAAATGTGTAATAATAGATACAAGGAGCATGTTATGACCAGTACGGGTAAAAAAACGGATTTTATTCGGCAAGGTGATCATCGTTTGCTACGAGAACTGGAACATGATCCTTATCATTCCAAAACCAAATTGAAAGAACCGACAGTCTGTCCAGTTTGCAGTGCGGTATACCATAAAGGACATTGGCAATGGGGTACGATACCGGCGGATGCACATGAAACGATGTGTCCGGCATGCCATCGAATTCATGACAAGGTGCCGGCCGGTTTTCTTACAATCAGCGGCGATTTTTATGTGCAACATAAAGATGAAATCCAGGCGCTGATTCTTAAAGTAGAAAAACGGGAAAAAAGCGAACATCCGCTTAAACGTATCATGGGAACGGAGACGGAGGATGGTGAAATGATTTATAGCTTTACTGATGCGCATCTGGCGAGAGGAGCGGGGGAAGCCTTGCATCATGCCTATAAGGGCAAACTGGATTATCAGTATACGGAGGGCGATATTATGCTTCGTGTTAGCTGGAAGCGTTAAATCGTTATACAAGCCCAATAATCTGGCGCCGACTATTTGCAGGTCGGAATGAGCAATACAGGGAATATACAATCATATGGACAAGGTTTCATGCTATAGGCATTGTCAAATTGCAACTTCTACGGGACCCACTACCACCTCTGCGGGCTCCGCCGTGGGAGGACGATTGGCCGGGGGGTAGCCAGGATCCCTCTGAGCTATGAGTTAACACATGAGCCGTTGCCTGCGAGAGGAGCGGAGCTGTTAAATCGGCATTGCGTCGAGAAAGCAAATTCCTATCCCTTGAACTCGTCTGACTGGAGATCCAGGAGGATCAACACGCTTCTCGACCTTCTGCACAATGGGTTATCTCGAACTCCAGTGTGGAGTGGGAGATGGAGAACCGCTGCGTTAATACCTCTTTGAGGGCTGCCTTGGTTGGTTCCATTTGACTAACATCTGAGGTCACCACATGCGCTTCCAGCGCGTTGCGGTATTCATCAAGCTGCCAGATATGGACGTGATGGACGTTGCTTACGCCGGCCACCTGCTGCATGGCATGGATGACATCATCGATAACAATATCTTTCGGCGTGCCCTGCATGAGGATGTGCAGGGTTTGTGGCAACATCGTGGCGGCCTGATAGAGTACGTAGGTGGCGATGAGCAGCGTCAGCAGCGTGTCACTCCAGTACCAGCCATAGAGCAGAATCAGGGCGCCGGCGATGATGACCCCGACCGAGGCCAGGGCGTCCGAGACGTTATGCAGGAAGGCGGCGCGGATGTTCATGCTGGTTTTGGACATATGGTAGGTGAGTATCGCCGTGGCTATATCCACCACCAGTGCAATTCCGGCAACGATGACCACCGTCCAGCCTTCGATCACCTGCGGTTCGAAAATACGCCATATCGCTTCATAGATGAGATAGAAACCGATCAGCACCAGTGTTACCAGATTGATGAGTGCGGCGATAACCTCGGCCCGTTTGTAACCAAAGGTCTTGAAATGGTCAGCGGGTTGCCGACCAATTTTACGCGCCACCCAGGCAATGAACAGTGAGCTGGCGTCGCTGAAATTGTGCAATGCGTCAGCGATCAGCGCCAGGCTGCCTGAGATCACGCCGCCGATCACCTGTGCCAGCGTCAGTAGCATATTAAAGGCGATGGCAATTGCCAAACGACGGTCGCCCATTGTCTCTACATCATGATGCTGGTGATCGTGATCCACCGGTGGCTCTTTGCTGAATGCATTAATACTCCCATATTACTTATAGAGTAGCGCTAATCCTCCTTATCTTTCGAATAGTACGCGGCGCGGGAAAACACCCCATACAGCACCGGCAGCACAAACCACTATGCCAGAATTCTGTCCCCGGAATTCGCTGCCTGTGATGCGTGGAGCTGAAGGTAATATCAGCGTAGTCCTCACAGTTCCACTTCCGGCTGCTGGTCTGTCAGCCAGTAGAAGCGGTAGGGCGGTATCACCAATTGCTCTTTGAACAGGGCTGGTGACTCGCCGCTGCAGAGGTCTTTGACCTGGCCGTAGCAGAACATGCCGCGGTTGCCGAGTTCGTTCAGGTTGATGTATTGGGGTGAGGCGTCGAAGTTGGCGACTACCAGCACCCGGTCGCCGCTCTGGTTGGGGTGGCTGCGCCAGAAGGCGAACAGGTGTGGGTTGTCGAGTTCTAGCAATTCGCGGTTGTTGAAGTCGGCGAAGGCGGGAATGCTCTTGCGCACCGCGATTATCTTCTTCAGGCCGTCAAAGATTTGCTGTTCGACAGTGCCGTGGCGTAGCCGCAGCTCGGCTTTCTGCCAGTCGAGCTGCGGACGATGCATCCAGCGGTTATCGCCGGCCTTGCTCTCATCCTGCAGAAAACTGCAGTCGTTGAGAGTACCGATCTCGTCGCCGTAGTAGAGCAGTGGGATGCCGCCGAAGGAGAGGATCATGCCGTGCAGTAGTAGGATCAGTTTGACAGCGCGCTCGATTGCCTCCGGATCGTCCTGTTCCAGTGCCCACTCCAGCCCCACCAGCGAGGCCAGCGAGCCGGAGATACGGGCGTCACCGGTCTTCTCATTGACGCCGAAGGGTTGTCCCTTGGCCTCAGAGTCGTCGTAGGTGCCGGTGAAGTAGTCCACCAGAAAGCGTCGGTGGGCGAGGGGTTCGTAACCGGCAAGGCGGATGTCCCGGTCATCGAAGCCGAGGCCGATGTCGTCGTGGCAGCGGATATAGTTGAGCCAGGTGGCGCGGTCGAGTTTGTCTGGCAGGTTGCGGATGCCCTGGTTGAGCAGCTTGGCATTGCGGGTGGCGACCGCATCCCAGAGTAGCGCCATGAAGGTGGCGTTGTAGGCGATCTCACACTCCTTGGCGATCACCGCATCCTCGCCGAAATATTTGATGATCTCTACCGGCGCGACGATCGCCTCGGCGATAAACAATACGCCGGGGGCGGTGACTTGGCAGCAGTCCTTCATCAACTGCAGGATCAGGTGGGCCTCGCGCTCATTCTGGCAGCTGGTGCCAATCTTCTTCCAGAGGAAGGCCACTGCATCGAGGCGTACGATGTCGGCCCCCTGGTTGGCCCAGAATAGGATGATGTCGATCATCTCGATGAACACCGCCGGATTGCTGTAGTTCAGATCCCACTGGTAGTCGTGAAACACGCTCATCACCCACTTGCCCATCGTCTCGTCCCAGGTGAAGTTGCCGGGCGAGGTCTCGGGGAAGATCTCAGGCATGGTCTCCTCAAACATGTCGGGCACGTCGCGGTTGCCGAAGATGTAGTAGTAGTCCTGATATTTTTGCTTGCCGCTGCGGGCCATCTGCGCCCAAGCGTGTTCGTCGGAGGTGTGGTTGACCACCACGTCGAACACCAGCAGCATCTCCCGTTTGTGCATGGACTCGGCCAGCTCGCGCAGGTCGTCGAGGTTGCCGACGCGGCTGTCGAGCTGGCGGAAATCACTCACCGCATAGCCGCCATCGCTGGCGCTCTCGGGGCACTTCAGCACCGGCATCAGGTGAACCATGTTGATCCCCAGCTCCTGCAGATAGGGGAGCCGTGAGCGGACCCCCCGCAGGTCGTCGGCGAAGCCGTCGGCATAGAGCGCCATGCCAACCCATTGCTGGCTGAGAAACCAGTTGTGCTCCTTCTCCCGTGCTATATCGCTCTGTTCCAGCTGCTTGCTGCGGGTGATGTATTGGTTGGCCATTACTTCCACCAGATTGATCATCTGTTCGGTGAAGTCGCTACGCTTGCCGTAGAGCAAGTGGAACAGGCTGTGGATGGCGTAGAAGTTGGCGCCGAGACGAGTGTAGAAGTGGCGCAGATCCTGGCGCCGGATCTCCGGCTTGAGGCGGTCGAGGATCTCGTTCAGTAGGGAGTGGGCGACCTGTTCGTACATGCTTGGCTTCTTTTATGTTGGGGTGGGGCAGGGTATCAGAGTCCCCACTGCTGTTTCAGTCTCTGGTAGAGGGCGGTATCCCGCACGGTTGCGCCACGCATGCCGACGATCAGCGAGGCAAACACCTGGGCGCGGCTCAGCATGCTGGCAAGATCCCAGTCCCTGAGCAGCCCCAGGATGCAGATGCTGGCGAAGGCGTCACCGGCACCCACTGTGTCGACCACCCTGGTGTCGCTGGTGGGAACGATCTCGGCGTGGTGCTGCTGGCTGTTCAGTGCAAACGCGCCCTGGCTACCGCGGGTGACGATGATCAGCTCGAGTTGATGGCACTGCAGCAGGTGCTCCGCTTTGTTCTGCAGGTTCTTGCTGCCCGGCAGCAGGGTATTCACCTCGTCATCATTGAGCTTGGCCCAGGTAGCGTCATCCAGCATCTGGTTGATCGATTCCGCATTCCACCAAGGGGGGCGCAGGTTGACGTCCAGGAAGATCGGGGCTGGATGGCTCTGTTTCAGACTGGCGAGGGCGCTGGCCGAGTGGGGCTGGCGTAGCGCCAGACTGCCATGGTAGATCAGGGTGGCCTCGAGCGGTGGTAGCGCATTGGCCTGAATGAAGTCATAGGCGCGCTCGGCGACAATCTCGAAGTGTGGCTCGCCATCCTGGATGGTCACCTCGACGCTGCCGGTGGGGTGGGCAGAGTCGAGCTGCAGCGCGGCGCTGCTCAACCCCCACTGCTGCATGGTGTCGCGGATCCGCCGCCCCAGCGAGTCGTCCCCCACGCGGCTGATGAAGAGGGGGGCTGCGCCCAATGCCTGCAGATGCCAGGCGACATTGAAGGGGGCACCGCCCAACACACGGCTGCCATCTTCAAAGCAGTCGAACAGCACTTCGCCAAAGATGATCGGGTGTGATTCCATTTCTGCCTCAGCTTATTGGGTGGTTTGTCTGATAACTCGGCAATCAAACATCGCGCCTGCTTGCACGGCCCTATCTGACTGGAGCCGGATCTAGAGATGACTCTCAACCCCCTCGATCAGTGGCTGCAACTCGGGGTGGAAGTGGGCGACGCCCTCCAGAATGCCGGCGCTATAGTTGCCATTCATGCCGAAAAGCCCGCCGCTGGCCAGGTAGAGTGCAGGGAGGGTACCGTTGATGCGACTGGCGGCGATCGCATCCTCTACCACTGAGGGCATGGCGTTGGCGACCAGCACCGAGGGGATCGGGCTCGCCAGCACCGGCAGATCGTTACCGCTATCACCGGCAAACAGGGTCTGATGGCGCGGGATGCCGAGATAATCTTGCAGGAACTCTACTGCATGCAGCTTGCTGGCTCGGCGCGGAAGGATATCGAGCAGGCCAACGCCAGCCGGCTCATCGACGCTGAGAATCAGGTTGGCGGCGACACCATACTGCTGAAAGCGTGCCTCTATCTTTTTCACCAACGACTGCTGCTCCAGGTGCAGTGGTAGATAGTAGCTGAGCTTGTAGCGGTTCTGTTTGCTGTGCTCTTGCAACCGCAGGTTGTCGAGATCACTCAGCAGCAGGCGTAGTGCCTGGTGATCGAGACCGTTCCAGTCGGGAGCGATCTCCTCCTGCCAGTGGGACCAGAGCTGCCAAGCTCCCTGTCGAAGGTCGTAGATCGTGCTGCCGACATTGCTGATGACAAAGTCGGGACGTGGCAGCAGATAGTTCTTGATCGCTTCCTGCACCAGACGACGATCGCGTCCGCTGACAAACACCAGGATCACTTCTGGCTGCTCGACCAAATGGGTGAAGCGCCAGCGTGCATCCGGTGATTCAGGCTCGACCCCGTTGGGCAGCAGAGTGCGGTCGAGGTCGGTACAAAGCAGCAGCGGAGTCGTCATCTGGTGCTCCCCTCGGGCTCCGCCAGCTGACAGCTGCGGAAGAAGTCGTAGTGCTGCAGCGCTTCGAGGATGCCCGCGGCGTAGGGGGCATGGGCGAAATAGATGCGTTCGGCGTCTTCCAGCTGCGACAGCTCCTCATGGTGGCGGTTGCCCACCACCACCGCCAGGGTATTGCCACGCATCATATCCTCGTCGGCGCCGGAGCCGCCGGCCACCAGGATGCGTTCCAGCGGGATGCCCCAGTGCGTCGCCATGAAGCGTAGCGCCAGCCCCTTGGAGGCGCGGATCGGCAACACATCGAGGAACTGGCCGAACGAGAGCACCACGTTGACCGAGAGCTCCTCCTGGTGCAGCAGCTGGTTGATCTCGTCGAGACAGGGCGCCTTCTCCGGATCGATGTAGTAGCTGATCTTGAAGTGGCTCTGTTCGACTCGCGGCTGCGGCTGCAGACCGGGCAGCGCGTTTAACACCCGGCGTACCAGTTGCGGGGTCCACTGTTTTTCGATGTGGCGGGTCCAAGCCGTGTCCTCGGTCAGTTTCGGCGCATAGTGGATGGCGCTGCCGCCGCTGGTGATCAGCACGTCTGGCTCCGGGATGTGGTACTTTTTCATCACCTTCAGGGCCGAGTCGAGGCGGCGGCCGGTGGCGATGCCGAAGGAGACGCACTTACGATTTTTTCGTAGCAGGCTGACCAGCTCCGCCAGTGATCCCTTATCACCCAGCAGATTTTGATCGAGGTCGGTAAAGATCGCCCGGTCGTGATAAAGCATGGGACGCCGACCGCGTGCAGTGCGCACCAGCGGTGGGGCAGTCTTCGCCACGACCGGCAGTACCATCTCCAGATAGCGCTGCGCATGGGCATTCCAGACGTAGTGTTCACGCACCCCCTGCAGGCCGAGAACCGAACGCTGCTGCCACTGCTCCCAGTCGAGCAGCACGCTCTTCAGGGCGAGGGCGATATCTTCCGGGTCGAGGGGGTCAATCAGCAGGCCATTCTGACAGTTGGCGGTGATGTCGCGGGGGCCGCCATCCTCAGTGGCGACGATCGGCAGACCGCTGGCCGCCGCCTCGATCAGGGTCAGACCGAAGGGCTCGGTCAGTGCCGGATTGACGAACACGCCGTTGGAGAGCGCTGCCAACCGGTAGATCAGCGGCACGTCATCCGCTGTGTGGTGTTTGGGGTAGGCAACCTTGCCATACAGGTCGTAGCGATCGATCAGTTGCAGCAGCTCCCCCAGCACCTCTTGGGCGCCGTTGTCCAGCTCGGCGATATCATCCCGATTGCCGAGCACCACCACCAGATTGGCCATCGCCTGTAGCTCTGGGTCTTGGCCGTAGGCGGTGAGTAGTGCGGCGATGTTTTTGCGTGGGTCGGGGCGTGATAGGGCGAGGATGATGGGGCGTTCAGGCTCGCGGAGAAAGCGCCCCAGTTCGTCGGCGATATGGGTCTGCCACTCACCACCCTGGGGGGGGTGAAAACGGGTCAGGTCGGTGCCAGGGGGGATCACCACCATCTGTTCGGGTTGGTAGTGGTCGTAGAGCTCGTACTGCTCTTCGATCTCCTGATGGGTGCTAGTGATGACCCGCTCGGCGGAGGCCAGGGTCATCTCCTCCGCTTCGATGCGCCGCGACATCCGGTAGCGCTCCTCCACCTCGGTGGCGCTGATGCCGCTGGCGAGCAGGCGGCGGCGCTTGACCCGGCCCAGTGAGTGGCCGGTGTGGATCAGCGGCAGGCCGAGGATGTGTGAGAGGCGACAGCCGATATAGCCTGCATCCGCATAGTGGCTGTGCAGCAGGTCGGGCAGCTGCTGTTGTTCATCGAACAGCCTGGTGGTGTTGTCGATGAAGCTGTCGAGATGTTCCCACAGCGCCTCTTTTGGGAGATAACCCCGAGGCCCTGCCTCGATGCGAACGATGCGTGCGCCGTTGCCCAGATCCTCCAGTGGTTGCGCATAATCCTGGTGCACGTCTGGATCGTCGACCAGGCGTGTGAGCAGGTCGACCCTGCCGACAGCAGGTTGATTGGCCAGCGCCTTGGCCAGTTCAACCACATATTTGGTCTGACCGCCGGTATCGGCATCACGGCCCAGTTCCAGATCCTCGCCCCGGATCAAGCCATGCACACTAATCAGACAGAGGTAGAGTGGTTTGCTGTTATCGATGGTGGCTCCTGAGCCAAGATGCGTCACTGACTGGTCTCACCTGTTCGACTTCCGCCCCGGCCGTTCTCTGGGAGCGTTTTCTGTCACTGATGATAGTCGAAATGGTATCGCTCACACCATAGAAGACGTTTTGCAACAGGCTCTTTTGCTGGGCTGCAGGAGTGTGGGACGCGTCGTCCCCTGGGAGGGCAACCGGCCCGACCCTGCTGTGTAGTGCTCAGGGGCCTCTTCAGCAGCTCGCTGCGCAGATGGAGACGTGGCAGGTGGGGCGAAAAAAGGTCTGTGTTTTTCTAAACGGGCATACAGTATGCCAGAGGACGCCGGAAGATTTCAGCAACAAATATGCCATTTATCTGCTAAGCGTGAGCCTTATCACGGCGCCAAATCATCCTAGTTGATCAGTTTGTCGGAAAAAGTAATTTTAATTCGCAGAAAAAAGGAAGAAAAAATCAACGATTAACCGGGTGATCGAGCATGGCATGGAGCACTTTTCAGCGGCAGATTTTTGCCCCGATTCTTTTCGCAGCGGTTCTCTTGAGTATTTCTATTGAGAGTCATGCAACCACCATGGCGGCGATGACAGGCCCTCTGGGACCTGGAGTGACCTATACCGACAGTTCCACCCCGGTCATCGTCAAGGCCGCCCAGGGAGGACAGCCCAACACCATTGTCTACATGCCGCCGGGCAGCCCGGCGCGTGGCAGCCAGTTTGGACCCTACACTTACGAACACGGCTTCATCTGTATCGGGCCTCCCGATGACGGGCCGAGGCAATTCCACTCCTGCCTGAACGATGCAGGCCTCACCTGGAACACCCAAAATGCCGGTGGCACCGGCGGCCCGGACGACCGTGAGGTGCGTGAGCATGCCGCTGCCCTGGGTTCCGACTTCGAGGAAATGGCGGAGCTGATCGCACCGGAGGCGATCCCCAACACGGTATTGCAGACCGGGCCTTCCCGTAATGGCGGGATGCGCACCGCCTACATTCGCAGCAACGGTATCAATGAGTTGGGTCCGGATGACCCCTTCTACCTGGTGGGTTTTAAGGAGATCGGCTTCTGGAGCGAAGTCAACAACATGGATAACTGGAGTCGAGGTGATCCGAATCTGTTTGAGGTGCGCGATCTCGCTCACATCTGGCACATGCACAATCCGACCTCGATCTGGGGCAGCATGACAGTGCCGAACCATCGCCTGATCTGGATCACCGCCGGCCCGAGCAACTATGGGCCGTTTATCCCGTTCAGCATCGATGATCCCTACATCCATGAAGCCTTCAAAGACAGTAGCTACGAAAGCTCGATTATCAGCAATCCCTATACGCATGAGGAGATTGCTGAGATCGAGGATCTGATCATGGCGCCGGATGGCGCGGTGATGGGTGACATCCGCGAGATTCAGCGACGCATCGTCGAGCGGCTGCCGATCATCCCCGCCGCGGTCCTGCTCACCAGCAGCAGCCTGCCAGACGGCAACGTGCTGGAGAACTACAGTGCTAGCCTGAGCGCCTATGGTGGCGCCAAGCCCTACAGCTGGCATCTGGTGGATGGTGCGCTGCCGCCCGGTTTGCTGCTGGCCGATGGTGTCATCAGCGGCCTGCCCATCGACGATGGCCTCTACCTCTTTACCATCGAGGTGGTGGATGCCAATGGTAACAGTGCCAGACGCGATCTCTCGATCAAGCTCAGTGACCCGGAATCGACCCTGTTGGAGGCGCGCTTCGATAGCGGTAACGACGGCTTCGTCTATCAGGACGACAGCTTCCGAGGCACCAGCCAGCCAGTCTATGCTGCCGGCATCTGGCAGCCTGCCGGCGGCACCAGTGG
>Ga0256846_1000168_pt1 | contig 28831 bp, 21 predicted proteins | sample TevniametaG_FD_189098 | JGI IMG/M metagenome (GOLD analysis project Ga0256846, IMG submission 189098) | Tube worm associated microbial communities from hydrothermal vent at the East Pacific Rise, Pacific Ocean - Tevnia | ecosystem: Host-associated > Annelida > Integument > Unclassified ...
CAAGGCAGAGGTTTATATCTTGAAAAAAGAAGAAGGAGGTCGTCATACACCATTCCATAACAACTATCGTCCTCAATTCTATTTGAGAACAACAGATGCCACCGGTGAGATTCATTTGCCGGATGGAGTAGAAATGGTGCTGCCCGGAGATAACTTGACCATTGAAGTTGAACTAATCTATCCTGTAGCTATCAACAAAGGATTGCGTTTTGCTATCCGTGAAGGAGGTAGAACAGTAGGTGCCGGACAAGTAACTGAAATTATAGACTAAATATTGGTCTGAAATCATATTGAATTTGAAGTCCTTTTTTGAGGGCTTCAAATTCTCTGTAAACGGGTGTAGCTCAGTTGGCAGAGCACTGGTCTCCAAAACCAGGTGTCGGGAGTTCGAGTCTCTCTACCCGTGCTGGAGTATTAATTAAATCAAAACGAACATAATGTTTAAAAGTTACGTAGAGTATATAAAAGGCGCTTATCACGAACTCGTGAACAACGTAGTTTGGCCAAAATGGGACGAAGTGTATAAAATGACTATTGTCGTTGCTGTTTTTTCAGCAATTTTTTCCATTTTTATCGGAATTGTCGATTATATATTCAGATCATTCTTGCAAATGTATTACAAGTTTATCAAAAGCTAAATCTGTCTAATGAGCGAACAAGTAAAAAAGTGGTATGTAGTTAAGGTGGTGAGCGGTCAAGAAGCTAAAATAAAAAAGCTTATTGAAAGCAATGTACAACGCTATAACTTGGAGGATTTCATCGGAGAGATTCTTGTTCCGACAGAAAAAGTGGTGCAGATTAGAAACGGAAAAAGAATTCAAAAGGAGAAGACACTTTTTCCGGGATATATTTACATAGAGGTCGTTCTTGCAGGAGAAGTAACCTATGCCATTAAATCTATACCCGGAGTGATGGGTTTTTTAAGCGGTGTAAAAAGAGGAGATCCAATGCCGTTATCCAAGAATGAGGTTAACCGAATCTTAGGAAAGATGGATGAATTGGCAATGAACGATGAGAACGTTTTGATCCCTTTCAAAGTTGGAAAAGTGGTCAAGGTTGTAGATGGACCATTTAAAGGTTTTGACGGGACCATTGAAGAAATTAATAAAGAAAGAAAAAAAATAATTGTGATGGTGAAAATATTCGGAAGAAAAACACCATTGGAATTAGGATATTATCAAGTTCAAAATTTATAAGACTGTTACGCATAAATAGAATTGTTTCGGCTTCCAAATGAAACAATTCAATAAAAACAGAAATTGAAATGGCAAAAGAAATAGGAAAAGTAATTAAGTTACAGATTAGGGGAGGTCAAGCGAATCCTTCGCCACCGGTTGGACCCGCATTAGGAGCTGCAGGAGTAAATATCATGGAATTTTGCAAGCAATTCAATGCTAGAACGCAAGATAAACCAGGCAAAGTACTTCCTGTTGTAATTGATGTTTATAAAGATAAATCTTTCAGTTTTGTCGTAAAAACGCCACCGGCAGCTGTTCAGTTATTAGAAGCAGCTAAAATCAAGAAAGGATCAGGAGAACCAAACCGTGCAAAAATTGGAAAAGTAACTTGGGATCAAGTGAGAAAAATTGCAGAAGATAAAATGCCCGATTTGAATGCATTTACAATTGAATCTGCAATGAAGATGATTGCAGGAACAGCAAGATCAATGGGGATGGTTGTTACGGGCGATAATCCTTTTAACTAAAAAAAAGATTTTATAATGGCGAAATTAACGAAAAACAAGAAGGCAGTTCAAGCTAAAGTAGATAAGAATAAAATTTATTCTTTAGAGGATGCCTCGAAATTGATAAAAGAAGTTTCTACCGAAAAGTTTGATGCTTCAATAGATATGGCAATAAGACTTGGCGTAGATCCACGTAAAGCCAATCAAATGGTTAGAGGAGTTGTAACTTTACCACACGGAACAGGAAAAGATACAAAAGTCTTGGCTTTAGTAACTCCTGACAAGGAAGATGAAGCAAAAGCGGCAGGAGCTGATCACGTAGGTCTAGACGACTATCTTGAAAAAATCAAAGGAGGTTGGACAGATATAGATGTGATTATCACAATGCCGAGTGTGATGAGAAAATTAGGACCCTTAGGTCGTGTTTTAGGTCCCAGAGGCTTAATGCCTAACCCGAAAACAGGAACAGTGACCATGGAAGTGGGAAAAGCAGTGCAAGAAGTAAAAGCCGGAAAAATTGATTTTAAGGTTGATAAAACCGGAATTGTGCATGCATCAGTAGCTAAAGTTTCTTTTGATGCAAAGAAGATTGAAGAAAATGCCGCAGAATTATTGACAACGCTGAATAAACTCAAACCTTCAGCAGCAAAAGGTGTCTATATGAAAAGTGTTGCAATTTCTTCTACAATGGGACCCGGAATTAAAGTAGATCCTAAGAGTATATAATTAAGGTTAAAAAACGTAAGATGAGAACAAGAGAACAAAAGGCTCAATTAATAAAAGAACTTACAGAAGTATTATCAGACAATAATGTAATCTATCTTGTCGATGTATTAGGCTTGAATGCCGGAACAACATCTGCTTTAAGAAGAGCATGTTTCAATAGCAATGTGAAATTTCAAGTAGTAAAAAATACAATGCTGGAACAAGCTATGGAAAAATCTGATAAAGACTTTAGCGAAATGTCTGAAACTCTGGTTGGTAATACAGCTTTAATGTTGTCAGATACCGGAAATATGCCTGCAAAAATTATCAAAGATTTTAGAAAGAAATCTGAAAAACCATATTTGAAAGGAGCGTGGATTGAAGAATCCATTTATTTAGGTGATGATCAGTTGGCAACTCTCGTGAGCATTAAATCTAAAGAAGAATTGCTTGGAGAATTGATAGGATTGTTGCAGTCACCTGCCAAAAATGTTATTTCGGCTCTTAAATCAGGAGGAGGTAAACTAGCAGGAATTATAAAAACGTTATCAGAAAAAACTGAATAAAATTACAAGAAAATAGAATTAAAAATAAATAATAAAAACGATAGAAAAATGGCAGATATTAAAAAATTAGCAGAAGAATTAGTTAACTTAACAGTAAAAGAAGTTAATGAATTGGCCGATTTCATGAAAGAAGAATACGGCATTGAGCCTGCAGCAGCAGCAGTTGCGGTAGCAGGTCCGGCAGCAGGAGGAGGTGCTGACGGAGGCGCAGAAGAAAAAACAGAATTCGATGTAGTTCTAAAGGCAGCAGGCGCTTCTAAATTGGCAGTTGTTAAATTGGTAAAAGAATTGACCGGTTTAGGATTGAAAGAAGCCAAAGGTGTTGTTGATAGCGCACCTGCACCAGTGAAAGAAGGTGTTTCTAAAGACGAAGCAGAAGGAATCAAAAAGTCTTTAGAAGAAGCAGGAGCTGAAGTAGAACTTAAATAGTTCAAAAATAAATACCCTTATTGGTTTAGGTCTTCCCGCAGGTGCGGGATAGACCTAAGCCATTTTGCATATAAAATATGTAGCGCTCTTTACTTGCTGATTATCAGTTGTTAAAATATATGTTAACCCTTAACTTTGTCCTACCAATATGACAAATAAAAATAATGACTTACTCGTAAAAGAGAACCTAAATCAAAGAATTAGTTTCTCTGCCGTAAAAAACATTCCTGAATATCCTGATTTTTTGGATATCCAACTCAAATCATTTAAAGATTTTTTCCAACTAGAAACCAAGCCTGAAAACAGGACGAATGAAGGTCTCTACAAAACTTTTCAAGACAATTTTCCGGTTAGTGATACCAGAAACCAATTTGAACTTGAATTTTTAGACTATTTTGTCGATCCACCACGCTATTCAATTCGCGAATGTATAGAACGCGGACTGACTTATAGTGTCCCGTTAAAAGCACGATTAAAATTGGAGTGTAATGATCCTGAGCACGAAGAATTTGAAACTGTTGTTCAAGATGTATATCTAGGTAACATACCCTATATGACTCCCAGAGGCACTTTTGTGATTAACGGTGCAGAAAGAGTAATTGTTTCTCAATTACATAGGTCGCCCGGTGTATTCTTCGGACAATCTTTTCACACAAACGGCACTAAATTATATTCTGCGAGAATTATACCTTTCAAAGGGTCTTGGATTGAGTTTGCAACAGACATTAATAGTGTGATGTATGCCTACATCGATCGTAAGAAAAAATTACCAATCACAACATTGCTCAGGGCGATAGGCTATGAGAGAGACAAAGATATCTTGGAAATTTTTGATTTGGCAGATGAAGTGAAAGTTTCAAAAACAGGGCTTAAAAAAATGATAGGTCGGAAATTAGCAGCAAGATTACTTAAGACCTGGCATGAAGACTTTGTGGACGAAGACACAGGAGAAGTTGTATCAATTGAACGTAATGAAGTCATTTTAGACAGAGATACAATTATTGAAAAAGAACATATCGAAGATATTTTAGAATCAGGATCAAAAACCATTCTTCTGCATAAAGAAGACGTTTCAATGTCTGATTTTGCAATTATCTATCACACTTTGCAAAAAGATCCCACCAATTCTGAAAAAGAAGCGGTTGAACACGTATATAGATTATTGCGTAATGCCGAGCCACCCGATGAAGAAACAGCGAGAGGAATTATAGACAAATTATTCTTCTCGGATCAGAGATATAGTTTGGGAGAAGTAGGACGCTATAGAATTAATAAGAAATTAAATCTAGATACTCCTTTGGATAAACAAGTGTTAACCAGAGAAGATATTATCACAATTATCAAACATCTGATTGAGCTGATTAATTCAAAAACAGAAGTTGATGATATAGATCACTTGTCTAATCGTCGTGTCAAAACCGTAGGAGAACAACTTTCTCAACAATTTGGTGTAGGTCTGGCACGTATGGCGCGAACAATCAGAGAACGAATGAACGTGAGAGATAATGAGGTCTTTACACCGATTGACTTGATTAATGCAAAAACGCTTTCATCCGTAATCAACTCTTTTTTCGGGACGAATCAATTGTCTCAGTTTATGGACCAAACCAATCCGTTGTCTGAAATTACACATAAACGTAGATTATCAGCTTTAGGACCGGGAGGTTTGTCAAGAGAAAGAGCAGGTTTTGAAGTTCGTGATGTACACTATACACACTACGGAAGACTTTGTCCTATTGAAACCCCTGAAGGACCGAATATCGGTTTGATATCATCATTGGCAGTTTATGCAAAAGTGAACGATATGGGATTCATCGAAACACCTTATCGAAAAGTAGAAAACGCAAAAGTAGGCTATGGTGAAAAAATAGAATATCTAACTGCAGAAGATGAAGAAGGCTTGAAAATAGCACAAGCAGAAACCCCTACGGATGAAGAAGGAAATATGACATCAGAATCTTTAGTGGCTAGAGAAGTTGGTGATTTCCCCGTAGTAGATAAAGAAGAAATTAACTATATGGATGTTGCGCCCAATCAAATTGCGTCAATTTCGGCATCACTGATTCCATTTTTGGAACATAATGATGCCAACCGCGCTTTGATGGGATCAAACATGATGCGTCAAGCAGTACCGTTATTAACACCTCAAGCACCAATCGTGGGAACAGGATTGGAAAAAAGACTGGTAGAAGATTCAAGAATTTTAATTAATGCAGAGGGAGATGGAATAGTGACTTATGTGGACGCAAGAAAAATTGTGGTCAAATATAACCGTACGGATGAAGAAAAACTAGTGAGCTTTGAAGATGATGAAAGAACATATGATTTGGTGAAATATAGAAAAACCAATCAAAACACAACCATCAATTTGACTCCGATTGTTAAGAAAGGAGACAAAGTGAAGAAAGGTCAGGTGTTGACCGAAGGATATGCCACGGAAAAAGGAGAATTAGCGTTGGGAAGAAACTTGCAGGTGGCATTCATGCCTTGGAAAGGTTACAACTTTGAAGATGCGATTGTGATTTCAGAAGAGGTTGTACGCAATGACTTTTTTACGTCTCTGCATATTGTTGAGTATTCTCTGGAAGTTCGTGATACAAAATTAGGACAGGAAGAATTAACCAACGATATTCCGAATGTGAGCGAAGAAGCCACAAAAGATTTGGATGAAAACGGAATGATTCGAATTGGTGCAGAAGTGAAGCCGGGAGATATTCTTATCGGAAAAGTGACTCCGAAAGGAGAATCCGATCCAACACCGGAAGAAAAATTGCTTCGAGCTATTTTTGGAGATAAAGCCGGCGATGTAAAAGATGCATCTTTGAAAGCATCACCTTCATTGAGAGGGGTTGTGATTGATAAAAAACTTTTTACAAGATCCATTAAAGACAGAAGAAAAACAGCTCAAGATAAAGTCGAAATTGAAGTTTTGGAGAAAGAATTTCAAGTAAAATACGACAAGCTTAGAGATAGATTGATAGAAAAGTTATTTGTATTGGTCAACGGAAAGACAGCCCAAGGAGTTAAAGACGATCTGGGTAAAGATATTTTTCCGAAAGGAAAGAAATTCACATTGAAAATGCTGAATGCTACACAAGATTTTGAGCATTTAACACAAGGCACTTGGACTACAGACAAGAAAACCAATGAGTTGATTTCTGAATTGGTTAATAATTACAAAATCAGACTAAATCAACTTAAAGGAAATCTAAGAAGAGAAAAATTTGCAATATCTGTCGGAGATGAACTTCCTGCCGGAATCTTGAAATTGGCAAAAGTTTATATCGTTCAAAAAAGAAAGCTGAAAGTTGGAGATAAGATGGCGGGACGTCACGGGAACAAGGGTATTGTTGCTAAAATTGTTCGCCGTGAAGATATGCCTTTTCTCGAAGATGGGACGCCTGTTGATATTGTATTGAACCCGTTGGGTGTGCCCTCACGGATGAATATTGGACAAATTTATGAAACTGTCCTGGGTTGGGCAGGTCTAAAATTAGGTAAAAAATACGCTACACCTATTTTTGACGGAGCATCAGAAGAAGATATTGTACGGATCACCGAAGAAGCCAAAATTCCTCAATTTGGAGAAACCTATCTATATGATGGAGGAACAGGAGAACGTTTTGATCAACCCGCAACTGTTGGAGTGATTTATATGCTGAAACTGGGACATATGGTTGATGATAAAATGCATGCACGTTCAATTGGTCCATATTCATTGATTACACAACAACCTTTGGGTGGTAAAGCGCAATTCGGAGGACAACGTTTGGGAGAAATGGAAGTTTGGGCACTGGAAGCTTATGGCGCATCACATACATTGCGAGAAATGTTAACCGTGAAATCTGATGATGTCATTGGTAGAGCAAAAACTTATGAAGCAATCGTAAAAGGAGACCCGATGCCGGAACCCGGTATTCCGGAATCATTCAACGTATTGTTGCATGAGCTTAAAGGTCTGGGGCTTGACGTAAGGCTAGAAGACAAAGAAGGAAGAGATGTTTTGGCTGAAAGCAAATCTGAAAACAAATAATACACTCAATTTAGTTATGGCAAAAAGAAACAATAAATATAAAACTATAAAGTTCGATAAAATTTCTATCGGTTTAGCCTCTCCTGAAAAAATTAAGAGCGCATCTTATGGAGAAGTTTTAAAACCCGAAACAATTAATTACCGAACACATAAGCCTGAGAGAGACGGTCTGTTCTGTGAAAGAATTTTTGGTCCGATTAAAGACTATGAATGCGCTTGTGGAAAGTATAAAAGAATACGATACAAAGGTATTGTTTGTGATCGATGTGGCGTTGAGGTAACCGAAAAGAAAGTAAGACGAGAAAGAGTAGGGCATATAGAGCTTGTGGTTCCGGTTGCTCATATTTGGTATTTTCGTTCACTTCCCAACAAGATAGGCTATCTTTTGGGACTTCCCACAAAAAAATTGGAGATGATTGTTTATTATGAAAGATATATAGTTATCAACCCCGGAATAGCAAAAGACGAAGAAGGAAATCCAATTCAACATAAGCAATTTTTGACAGAAGAAGAATATCAGGACATCATTGAAAAACTCCCGTCGGATAATCAATATTTGGAAGATTCTGATCCGAATAAATTTGTTGCCAAAATGGGTGGAGAAGCCATTAAAGATTTGTTGGCTCAAGTCGATTTAGATGAGCTTTCCTATGAATTGAGATACAAAGCCAGTCATGAAACATCTAAACAAAGGAGCACAGAAGCGCTTAAGAGATTGCAAGTGGTTGAATCTTTCCGTAAATCGCGCGAAAGAAGAGAAAATAAACCGGAATGGATGGTGATGAATATCATTCCTGTTATTCCTCCTGAGCTTCGTCCATTGGTGCCTTTAGACGGTGGCAGATTTGCAACATCTGATTTGAACGATTTATACAGACGTGTAATCATCAGGAACAATCGTTTGAAAAGATTGATGGATATCAAAGCACCTGAAGTAATTCTTAGAAACGAAAAAAGAATGCTTCAAGAATCAGTAGATTCACTGTTTGATAATACCAGAAAATCATCTGCCGTAAAAACAGAATCAAACAGACCCTTGAAATCACTTTCAGACTCTTTGAAAGGAAAGCAAGGACGTTTCAGACAAAATTTGTTAGGAAAAAGGGTGGATTACTCAGCACGTTCTGTGATTGTGGTCGGACCAAAACTAAAATTGTATGAAGCCGGTATTCCGAAGGGAATGGCAGTGGAACTTTACAAGCCTTTTGTCATCAGAAAATTGATTGAAAGAGGAGTTGTCAAAACTGTGAAATCAGCCAAAAAAATTATAGACAGAAAAGACCCGATTGTATGGGATATCTTAGAAAATATATTGAGAGGGCACCCAATTTTACTCAACCGTGCCCCTACTTTGCACAGGTTGGGAATTCAAGCTTTTCAACCAAAATTGATTGAAGGGAAAGCCATCCAATTACACCCGTTGGTTTGTACGGCATTTAATGCGGATTTTGATGGTGATCAAATGGCAGTTCATCTTCCGTTGGGTCCCGAAGCAATTTTAGAATCTCAACTCTTGATGTTGGCTTCACAAAATATTTTGAATCCTGCAAACGGCTCTCCGGTTACTGTGCCTTCACAAGATATGGTGCTCGGACTATACTATATAACAAAGGTTAGAAAATCTAAGCCAAACAAACCTATTAAGGGAGAAGCAATGACTTTTTATTCTCCCGAAGAGGTGAAAATTGCGTTGAATGAAGGAGCACTTGATTTGCATGCATCTATCAAAGTACAAATTACGGACTTTGACGAAAAAGGAAAAGCCTATGAAAGAATTGTAGATACAACTGCCGGAAGAACTGTATTTAACGAATTAAAACCCGAGGGAGTTCCTTATATCAACGAAGTATTGACCAAATCTTCTTTAAGAGGAATTATTTCAAGAATTTTGAAAAAAACAGATGTGCCGACAACGGCTAAATTCTTAGACGATATTAAAAATTTAGGTTATTATTATGCATTCAAAGGAGGCCTATCTTTCGGACTGAGTAATATTGTGGTACCTGATGAGAAGAAGAAACTTGTTGAAGAAGCGCAAAAAAAAGTAAACTTCATCAAATCTAATTATAATGAAGGTATTATTTCACAAAAAGAACGCTACAATCAAACGGTTGATGTCTGGACAACGGCAAACACAAAATTGACTGATATTTTAATGAAGCAAATCACTGAAGACGCAGATGGATTTAACTCTGTTTATATGATGTTGGATTCCGGAGCAAGGGGCTCTAAAGATCAGATTCGTCAGTTAATTGGAATGCGTGGTTTGATGGCAAAACCGAAAAAATCAACCGCGGGCGGTGGAGAAGTAATTGAAAATCCTATTTTATCCAATTTCATGGAAGGACTCTCAATTCAAGAATATTTTATTTCTACTCACGGTGCAAGAAAAGGTTTGGCAGATACGGCTTTGAAAACAGCGGATGCCGGATATTTGACTAGAAGATTAGTTGATGTATCTCAAGATGTGGTTGTTAATGAAGAAGATTGTGGAACACTTAGAGGAATTGAAGTAAGAGCGTTAAAGAAAAATAATGAAGAAGTTGAATCTTTAGGAGAGAGAATTCTAGGTCGTGTGGCGTTGAATGATATTTATCATCCTCAGACCAACAAATTGATTATCAGTGCAGGAGAAGAATTTACGGAAGCCATTGTAGCAAAAATCAAAGCATCACCGATAGAATCCGTTGAAGTAAGATCTCCGTTAACTTGTGAAGCAAAAAAAGGCATCTGTGCAAAATGCTATGGCCGTAATTTAGCAACCGGAGATATGGTAGAAAAAGGAGAAGCTGTTGGTGTGGTTGCTGCGCAATCCATTGGAGAACCCGGAACACAGCTGACTTTGAGAACTTTCCATCAAGGAGGGGTTGCCGGAAACATTTCAGAACAATCCAGTATCAAATCTAAATTCGACGGCATTCTTGAAATTGATGAACTGAAAACGGTTCAGTCAAAAGATTCTGAAGGAAATCCTATTGAGATTGTGATTTCAAGAACATCTGAAGTAAAAATTATAGGAAACAAAACCGGCAATGTATTAAGTGTGAATCCGCTTCCGTATGGTTCAAGACTATATGTGAAATCCGGAAGCAAAGTGAAAAAAAATGTGCTTATTGCCGATTGGGATCCTTGGAACGCAGTGATTATTTCTGAATTTGGAGGAAAAGTTCAATATGAAAATTTGGTTCAGGGAGTGACCTATCAAATTGAAAAAGATGAACAAACCAACTTGGAAGAATTGGTTATTTCGGAAAGTAAGAATAAAAAATTAATACCGACATTGAAAGTGTTGGATAAAAAAGGAGAAATCTTGCGTTCATATAATCTTCCTGTAGGCGCACGTGTGATGGTGAAAGACGGCGAAAAAATAAGCGTCGGCGGTAGTTTGGTAAAAATTCCGCGTTCATCCGTAAGGGCAGGTGATATCACAGGCGGTTTGCCGAGAGTTACAGAACTTTTTGAAGCTAGAAATCCTTCTAATCCTGCCGTAGTTTCCGAAGTGGATGGAATTGTTTCTTTTGGAAAAATTAAGCGTGGAAATCGTGAGATAATCATCACGACTAAAACCGGAGACGTCAAAAAATATTTAATCAAACTTTCCAATCAAATTTTGGTTCAAGAAAATGACTTTGTCAAAGCCGGAACAGCCTTATCTGACGGAGCCATCACACCAAATGATATTTTGAAAATCAAAGGTCCTTCTGCAGTGCAACAATATTTGGTCAATGAAGTTCAAGAAGTGTATCGTTTGCAAGGTGTAAAAATCAACGATAAACATTTTGAAGTGGTTATTAGACAAATGATGCAGAAAGTAATGATTGAAGAATCGGGAGATACAGTGTTTTTGAAAGGACACTTGGTACAAAAACATGATTTCATTGAAGAGAATGACAAGATATTCTCTATGAAAGTGGTTGAAGATGTAGGAGATTCTGATAATCTTAAAGCGGGACAGATTGTTTCACCAAGACAGTTGAGAGAAGAAAATTCCGTTTTGAGACGCCAAGATAAAAAATTGGTAACCGCAAGAGATGCGGTTCCTGCAACGGCATCTCCTGTTCTGCAAGGTATCACCAGAGCATCACTTCAGACCAAGTCGTTCATTTCTGCAGCATCGTTCCAAGAAACAACGAAGGTGTTGAATGAGGCGGCAATACAAGGAAAAGAAGACACTTTGGAAGGATTGAAAGAAAATGTAATCATGGGTAAGAAAATTCCTGCCGGAACAGGCTTGCGTGAATATGAAAAATTAATCGTTAATGCGAGAGGAGAAGTCGATGAAATGATTATTGAAAAATTACAAAATGACATAATCGAATAAATCTATTATCATGAGTGATCAAAATAAACAACAACAAATCAATATTGAACTCACTGAAGAAGTGGCTGAAGGAATTTATGCCAATTTGGCTATTATCAATCATTCCGTTTCGGAGTTTATCGTTGATTTTGTGAATATTATGCCCGGCGTTCCTAAGGCAAAAGTGAAGTCAAGAATTATTTTGACCCCACAACATGCCAAAAGATTGGTGAAAGCGCTCAATGATAATGTGAAACGCTTTGAAAGTGCACATGGAGTGATTAAAGAATACGATCAGCCTACACCGCCGCCGATTAATTTCGGACCCGCAGGAGAAGCCTGATAAAAAACAAAAAAGACCGCAATTATTTGCGGTCTTTTTTGTGTGTAGGTTTTTTTGATGCTAAAAAGTGCAACAGCTTGAAATAAATGTCGTCTTTTGATAGTTATAAAATAATAATCCTAATATAAAATTCAACTATTATGAAAAAGATATTTTCACTTGTCCCGCTTTTGATTGCCTTCTTGTTTTTTCAACAATGTAAAACACAATCTGATGTTCACAAAGCAGAGATAAAATCGGTTACGACAGAATCTCAAACTAAAAAGCATACCGATGTAAATGGTTATACATATGAAACCGTTGCCAATGACCCAACGGGTTTGAGATTATATACACTATCCAACGGGTTGAAAGTATATCTGAGCCGGAACAAAGATGAGCCTAAAATTCAAACTTATATTGCCGTGAGAGCGGGTTCTAATTATGACCCTAAAGAAACCACCGGATTGGCACACTATTTAGAACATATGCTGTTCAAGGGGACAAGTAAGTTTGGCACACAAAACTGGGAAGAAGAAAAAAAATATCTAGCCCGAATTTCAGACTTATTTGAAGCACATAAAAATGAAAAAGACCCAATCAAAAAAAAGAATATTTATAAAAAAATTGATAGTGTTTCTTTGATTGCCTCTAAATATGCCATTGCCAATGAATATGACAAAATGTGTAATATCATCGGAGCAACAGGCACCAATGCGCATACTTGGTATGAAGAAACCGTATATCAGAACAATATTCCGTCAAATGAATTACATAAGTGGTTGGAAATGGAACAAATCCGATTCAGTGAGTTGGTTTTGCGCTTATTTCATACGGAATTAGAAGCAGTTTATGAAGAGTTTAACAGAGGACAAGACAGCGACTACCGAAAAGTGAATTTTGCATTGATGGATGCCCTTTTCCCGACACATCCATATGGACAACAAACAACGATTGGGAAGGCAGAACATCTGAAAAATCCGTCGATGATAAATATTCATAAATATTTTGACAAGTATTATGTACCCAACAATATGGCAGTGGTTTTGGTAGGAGATTTGGATTTTGATCAAACCATTAAATGGGTAGATGAAACCTTTGGAAAGATGAAAAATAAACCCGTAGATCATCCAACTCTGCCAAAAGAAAAACCACTTATTCAACCAACTGTAAGAAATGTTTATGGACCTACATCTGAGTCGGTGACAATTGGATTTCGCAGCAAAGGAGTGGGCAGCGAAGACGAAAAATTGGTTACGATGTCTGATATGATTTTAAACAATAGTGTTGCCGGATTAATCGATTTGGATTTGAATCAGAAACAATTGGTGCAATCTGCCGGTTCTTATCCTAGTTTTCAGACAGAATACGGTGTCCATAGTTTCACGGGTAAACCAAAAGACGGACAAAGTTTGGAAGAAGTGAAAAATTTGATTCTAGCTGAAATTGATAAATTGAAAAGGGGTGAATTTGACGATTGGCTTCCACAAGCCGTGGTTAATGATTTGAAACTGACCGAAACAAGAAGAAATCAATATAACTGGTCGGTTGCGTCTAAATATTATAGAGCTTTTATTCATCATCAAGATTGGAAAGACAAAGTGAATTTTTATGATGAGTTGAGTAAAATCAGTAAACAGGATATTGTCAATTTTGCCAATCGCTTTTATGGCGATAACTATGTGGTTGTTTATAAGCGAAAAGGAAAGGACAAAAATGTTGTGAAAGTGGAAAATCCCAAAATCACACCGATTCATCTCAATAGAGACAAACAGTCGGCGTATGTGAAAAGTTTTATTGCCAAGAAATCTCCGGATTTGAAGCCTGTTTTTATTGATTATAAACATAGTATACAAACAACTGAATTGCGAAATGGGACAAAGGTTTCTTATGTAGAAAATCGGAAGAACAATCTGTTTGATTTGAATTTCATCTTTGATATGGGAAAAGATCATAATAAGATGCTGCCCATTGCCATTGGATATATCAAATATTTAGGAACGAATAAATATACGCCGGAACAGATAAAAAAAGAATTTTATAAACTCGGGGTAGATTATGGCGTGAGTAATGGAGATAGTAGGTCTTATGTCTATATTTCAGGCTTGAAAAAGAATTTGGAAAAAGGCTTGGCGTTGATTGAAGAATTATGGGACAATGCTGTTCCCAACCAAGAAACCTACGCAAAATATGTGGATAAAATACTTAAAGAAAGACAAAACAAAAAGATGGAGAAATGGTATTTGCTTTGGAACGGATTGATGGAATATGGCAAACATGGAGAGCAATCGAGTCTGAGAAATATCTATACGGAAAAAGAATTGAGGAAAATTGACCCGGAAGAATTGGTCAAATTGGTTAAGGATCTAAAAAATTATAAGCAGCAAATATTTTATTATGGCAAAGATTTAAAATCTGTAGTGCAAGCTTTAGACAGATTGCATAAAGTTCCTAACCATCTGAAAGCTTATCCGGAGCCGGTGAAATATCCGGAGTTAAATACCGGAAAAAAAGTATATTTTGTCAATTATGATATGGTGCAATCTGAGATGATTTTCTTGTCGAAAAAAAACAAGTTTGATACAGAAAAATTACCGATTTCAAGTTTGTTTAATAATTATTTCGGAACCAGTATGGCATCGGTTGTTTTTCAGGAAATCAGAGAGTCAAAATCCTTGGCTTACAGTGCTTTTGCAATGTATCAAAATGCCCCGAAGAAAGATCAATCCAACTATGTTTTTGCCTACATCGGCACACAAGCCAACAAGTTGCCGCAAGCAGTTGATGCAATGAAAGCATTGATGAAAGAAATGCCTCTAAATCCGAAAAGTTTTGAGTCTGCAAAAAAATCAGCTTTAAAAAAGATTGCTGCCGAGCGAATTACAAAATCAAGAATATTTTGGAATTATCTCAGACTGAAAGATCGCGGAATTGATTATGATATCCGCAGAGATATTTATCAAAAAATACAACAAATGAGTCTAAATGACTTGAACAATTTTTTCAATCAAAATATCAAGGGAAGCGATTACACGATTTTAGTTGTCGGAAATAAAAAAGATATGAATATGAAAGCTTTGAAAAAGTTGGGAGAGGTGAAAGAGCTCGATATTGACTATTTATTGAATTACTAAGTTTTTTTAATACCTGCAAAACAACAACAAGGCTGTTTCAAAAGATAACATATACTGTCACAGCGATAAGGAACAAAGAAGCAATTTTCTGATATTTAGTAATATAAATTTACAGATTCCTTCGCTTTGCTCGGAATGACGACTTTTGAGACAGCCTTGTTGTATTAGCTCAGTTTTAATCCGGCTTCTTTTCCGTAGTTATAAGCATCAATATTCATTTGAACAATGCGTTCTCCTTTACGTTGGAATAGGTTGGAGATTACTTTTTTTATCAATTCGTCTTCAAAAGGCAACAAGTCTGCCACCGCGCCAATCATCACGATGTTGGCAGCTCTAAAATTTCCGGCTTTTTTTGCCAGTGTACGCGCATCTATAATACGATGATTCGGAAAAGATGCAATTTGTCTTTGCAATTCATCCTTATCGGGATAATTTGAGATGTTTTTAAACGGATTGATGTCTGTAACCAAATATCCTTCCGTGTGGAGATAGGGCAAATATCTGAGCAATTCCATTGGTTCTATCGATAAGATTAAATCGGCTTTTCCTGCAGGAATCAGATCTGAATATACGGGTTGGTCAGAGATACGGACATGTGCTTGCACAGCACCTCCGCGTTGGCTCATGCCATGAACTTCAGATTGTTTGACATTGTATCCGCTTTCAAGAGCGGCCGTGTCTAAAACGGCAGAAATGGTTAAAATTCCTTGTCCGCCTACGCCTGATATGATAATATCTTTTTTCATTTTTTTCCGGTTTTTTGTTTTAGACTTTTTATTGGTAACTGGGTTCAAATGTATTGAATTTTCTTGCCAAATCTTTCTTTTCGTTAGACATAGTCACACAAGGACGCTGAGCAATGATTAATGAAACACCTTGATAGTCCAATTCTTTTTTGATGATTTCCACATTTTTGTCATGATATTTTTTGAGTGGGATAATCACTTTCAGATGTTTTTCATCCACTCCCATTCCTTTGGCAATATTATAGAGTCGTCCCATAGCGGCAGAAGGTTGCGCTCCCGTCATGGCAACGGCAGAATTATCCGAGATAATCACGGTGATGGGTGTATTTGCCCAAATTGCACTTAGCAATCCTGTCATTCCGGAATGAGTGAAAGTGGAATCTCCAATAACGGCAATTGCGGGCAACAGTCCGGCATCGGCTGCACCTTTTGCCATTGGAATAGAAGCACCCATATCGATGAGTGTGTCAATGGCATCATAGGGTTCTAAAATGCCTAAAGAATAACAACCAATATCAGAAAACACACGATTATCTCCGATTTCGGGGATGATATCGTTGAGTTCTTCATAAAGATCAATGTGTCCACAACCCGGGCAGAGCTGTGGAGGTCTATTTTCTACAATTCGAGGAATTTTCATATCGATAAGTTCTTCCAGTCCAAGAGCGTGTGCCACAATATTAGGGTTAAGTTCTCCCGTTCTGGGAATGTTTCCGGTAAGTCTTCCGAGAACTTTCTGTTCTCGACCAAGATAGTCGCCTATCATTTCTTCAACGAAGGGGTATCCGTCTTCAAGAACCAATATTTTTTCATTTCTGTCAAACATTTTTGCTACTTGAGATTTGGGTAGCGGATAATGTGAAACTTTCAACAAATCAAAAGGTAGTTCCTTCGAATAGTTTTCCAGCAAATAATTGACTGCTATTCCGGATGCGATGATTCCAAGGCTATTGTCTTTTCCTTTTTTATAGTAGTTCCATTTGGAGTTTTCTGCAATTTGTTTCAAATCTTTTTGTTTCTCAATCAGATTTTGATATTGTTTTTTGGCAAATGCAGGAATCAAGGCAAAACGTTTGGTATCTTCAACTAAGTCGAGTTTGTTCTGCGCTTTGGTTTCACCGATTTCCACATTTGCTCTGGAATGCGATAGTCTGGTTACGGATCTTAAAAGAACAGGAAGTTGTGTTTTTTCTGAAAGTTCAAAGGCATAACTCATCATGTCATAAGCTTCTTGTTGATTGCAGGGTTCAAGAATAGGAACCATAGCAAATTTTCCGTAGAAACGAGAATCTTGTTCATTTTGAGAGGAATGTTGTGAGGGGTCATCTGCCACGACAACAACCATTCCGCCATTGATGCCAGAAATGGCAATATTGATAAAAGCATCTGCAGCAACATTCAAACCAACATGCTTCATGGTCACAAGGGTTCTCTTTCCGGCATAAGACATGCCCAGAGCCTCTTCCATGGCTACCTTTTCATTGGTGGACCAATGCGCAATGATTTCATTGTTTTTGACCTGTTTACTCCGATAAATATATTCTATTATTTCTGTTGATGGAGTGCCCGGATAGCCATAGGCTCCCGAAAGTCCGGCATCAATGGCTCCTTGGGCAATCGCTTCATTTCCTAAAAATATTTTTTTCATGGTTTTTTTCGTTTTAAGGAGTCCTAAAGATACGAAGAAATCATACAGTTTTGATATGAAAATGATTTTTTTTAAGATTAAAAAATATTTTTAGGATGTTTTTTTTGAATGAATTTAAAAAAATACCTAACTTTAGCAGAAACAAAAAAAGTAATTGAAATGCTTTACAATCTGCCCTTGCAAAAAGTTTTGTTCTTGGATATAGAAACAGTTCCTGAGATTTATCATTTTGGAAAATTATCCGAGAAAAAAAAAGATTTATTCTTTAAAAAAGTTCGTTATAAAATCAAAGAAAATGAAACGGCGGCGGATTTATATGAACAGGCGGGAATCTGGGCGGAGTTTGGAAAAATAATTGTGATTTCAGTAGGGTATTTTGCAAAAGATTCAGATGAATTCAGAATTAAATCTTTTGCATCTGAAAATGAGTTGGAAATTTTGGAACAATTTGCAGATTTGCTCAACAGTAAATATTTCAGCCCTAAGGATTTTCTGTTATGTGCACATAATGGAAAGGAGTTTGACTTTCCGTATATTGCCCGAAGAATGATTATCAACCGGATTTCTTTGCCGAAAAAACTTCGAGTTTTTGGCAAAAAGCCTTGGGAAACACCTTTCTGTGACACTATGGAGCTTTGGCGTTTTGGAGATTATAAACACTATACGTCTCTGGATTTGCTAACCCATATCTTAGATATTCCTTCTCCGAAAGAAGATATTGAGGGCAAAGATGTAGCACAAGTCTATTATGAGGATAAGGATTTGCCAAGAATTCGGAAGTATTGTGAAAACGATGTGCTTGCCGTGGCACAAATCATGTTGAGATATATGGGAAAGGAGATTCTGGAAGAAAACCAAATCGTATATTCATAATTTTATAACTAAATTTGTAACCGATAAATTTAAAATAAAATGGCTTCAATTTTTACAAAGATAATCAACCGAGAAATTCCGGCATATGTTGTAGCGGAAGACGATAAGCATATTGCTTTTTTAGATATTTTTCCAAATGCAAAGGGGCATACCTTGGCGGTTCCCAAAAAAGAAGTAAATAAACTGTTTGATTTGTCCGGTGAAGACTATCATGATTTAATGTGTTTTGCCAGAAAAATTGCAAAAGCTCAAGAACAAGTTTTCGATGTGGAGCGCATAGGTATGGCGGTGATTGGCTTGGAAGTGCCGCATGTGCATATTCATTTGATTCCCATCAACAAGATGAGTGACATGAATTTTGGTAATAAGCTTAAATTTTCCGAGGCGGAATTTAAAGATATTCAAGAAAAAATCAAATCAGCTTTTGATGGTTTGCAGTCTGACTAGTATCAGGACAGACAAAAAAATTTGAAGATAGACCATGCTTTTTTGTGCAATAGTCTTGATTTGTAGTGCTTGTATGCCATCTGATGAATGCGGTCCGAAAAACATTAATAACAAGTAAAAGAACAATAAGAAATTTAAAACGGATATTAATTTAAAAATGCCGGAATATTTTTTTCTGTTCATCAACACACTGATTAGAATACTTGCTACAAAGAACCCCAGGAAGGCAAGTTTTCCGAAAATTATGTGTGCTTGAAGGTTTTGATTTACAGGTGTTAGCGCAATGCCGATATAGCCGATTCCTGCAATCCATCCGAAAAATACGGGTAGGAAACGATGTTTCAAGAGAATTGATTTTGACAATACGGCGGTGAATAAAATCGTGGCGATTCCAACCAATCCTAAAGTGAGGGTATAGAGAAAATATAAGTTGTTTTTTTGTCCGTTAAAGGTGATGCTTCTTCCCAAATCACTCAAATAGTTCCGGTCTAAAATAAAATGATTGGCATGTGGATGAAGCAGATTTCCCCCATCATAGTTAAGCATGAGAAAAACAGTGACAATCACATATTGAAGCAATAGAAATGTAATAAGAATTACAAGGTTTCCGGAGGTCTTATTCATAAGGGAGTTTTTATTTATCCTTGGCTTTCAATAATATTTCAGCAGCATCAAATGCGGTGATTTCTTTGTTTGAAAGTGCTGCTAATAGTTTCGGAAGCTTTTCTTTAATATCAGGCTTGTTGTAAAAATTATCTTTTAGGCGTTGGTTGATGGTTTCAAACAGCCAAAATTGATTTTGGTTTTTTCGTTTTTGTTCAAAGAAATCTTGCTGTTTGCTCAATTGAATATAATTATCTATTTCTTTGGCAATTCTGTCTGTTCCATCATGATTGATGGCACTTGCCAACATCACTTTTGGTTGCCACCTATTTCTTTTGGAAGGATAGAAATGTAAGGCGGACTCAAATGCCTTTTGTGCCAATTCGGCTTGATGCAGGTTGTCTCCTTCGGCTTTATTGATGACGATGAGATCTGCCATTTCAATAATTCCTTTTTTAATGCCTTGCAATTCATCTCCTGCGCCTGCCAATTTGAGCAGAAGAAAGAAATCGACCATAGAATGTGCAATAGTTTCCGATTGCCCTACACCAACGGTTTCGATAATGATTCGGTCAAAGCCTGCAGCCTCGCAAAGCAAAATGGTTTCTCTGGTTTTTCTGCCCACACCTCCAAGTGTGTTTCCTGTTGGAGATGGACGGATATAGGCGTTTTCATCGCGACTCAATGCTTCCATACGTGTTTTGTCGCCCAAAATGCTTCCTTTTGACAGTGAACTGCTCGGGTCAACAGCCAAAACGGCTACTTTATGCCCTTGTCTTGTATAATATTTTCCAAGACTTTCAATAAAAGTGCTTTTTCCAACACCCGGAACTCCCGTAATGCCGATTCGTATGGATTTCTCGGCATATGGCAGACAAGCCTTAATGATTTTTTGTCCGAGTTCAAAATGCTTTTGACTACTGCTCTCAATGAGTGTGATGGCGCGACTCAAATAGATTTTATCTCCGGCTAGAATTTTTTTAATAAAAAAGTCGGCATCTTTTTCTTTCGATGTTTTTCTTATTGATTGAATAAGCTTTTTATTCAGACGTTCCTGTTGGGAGATTCCTTTTATTTCTTTTCGGGCTACTTTCTTTCTCATAATCTTTGTGTCTTTTTGGACTGTATAAAAATAAGAAAAAAAATTAGATTGATTTGAAAATTTCAAGATACGGGCTTATTGAAAGGATTTGCTGCGCAGGTCTTCAAAAATAAGCTTTATGTTCTCATAGCTGTTTGAAAGGTGCGTATCATTGCGGTTGATATCAATCCACTCCACTTTTTCTATACCTTCTTCTGTTTGCGGAATAAGCGGGCTTTTATTGTTCTCATGCATTTTGAACCAGTGCGTGATTTTAAGTCTTTTTTTATTGTTTTCCGTGAAAATATGAAAAGTGTCTAACAAAAAACGGTCTATTTCGATATTCAGAATGCCGCACTCTTCTTTGACTTCCCTGATAGCGGTTTCTTCAGGTGTTTCTCCATCCTCCATCTTGCCTTTCGGAAGATCCCATCTGCCGTTTCTGTAGATGAGCAAGTATTGGCTTTGGTCATTTTCAACAACTCCTCCGGCAGCCTCAATGACATCAAAATGTTTTTGAAAGTCTTTCCATGCTATCTCAAGATTGGGATGAAAAACAGAGATTTCTCGTTTGGAGCCATACTTTAATTTTTGCATGATTTCATCCAAGTGGATACTATCATAATGATAGGTTTTGTCTGAGTTGTCCAGAACATCGGTAAGCACAAAAGATTTATTATTTATGTATACTTTATAATGCATAGCCGGACAATTTGAGATACTACAAATTTAATCAATAAATTTGTAAACAGGAATTAAAAAATGATAAACTTTAAAGGAATTATAAAAATCAATTGGAATAAGACAAAGTCTACTTGTTTATGTTTTTCAGGTTACCAATAGCATCCATTGGATTTTTGTTGTTGAAAACATAACTTCCGGCAACTAAGATGTCTGCGCCTGTTTCAACCAACTTTTTTGCATTTTCATCGGATACGCCACCGTCTATCTCAATCAATGCTTTTGAACCGTTTTTTGTAATTAGTTCTTTGGTTTTTTGAATTTTGTTATAGGTCTGTTCGATGAATTTCTGACCGCTGAATCCGGGATTAACAGACATGATAAGCACCAAATCCAAATCGCCGATAATATCTTCTAAAAAAGTGACAGATGTATGCGGATTAAGGGCAACACCTGCTTTCATGCCAATGCGTTTGATTAAATCGATGGTTCTGTTGAGATGGATTTGTGTTTCGTAGTGCACGGTTAGAACATCGACACCGATAACTTTGAAATTATGAATATATCGTTCGGGTTGTTCAATCATCAGATGTGCGTCAAAAATTTTATCGGTTAATTTCCGGATACTTTTAATCACCGGCATGCCAAAACTGATGTTGGGTACAAAATTTCCATCCATAATGTCCAAATGAATCCATTCTGCCGGACTGCGGTTAATCATTTCAATGCTTTCTCCTAAGTTGGAAAAATCAGCTGATAATATAGACGGAGCAATGATTGGTGATGCCATTTTTTTAGGATTTATCGATGTGGCTAAATTAGTAAAAACTAACCAAAATATGGCATAATTGTTGCCAAATATTCGCTGTGAAAATATTTCTCGACCGAATAACATAATTTGCTAATTTTGCGTTGGTAGAGTTATAGATGAATTACAAAGGAATTATACTGCTATTTATCGATGAATTATATATTGTTTGACGATATCGGCATAAAGGAAAATTTATTGCCGTTGACTTATTTCCGTCCTGTTTCTGAAATCAGGTGTGGCATTCTGACACTTAAAGAAAAATGGACTTCTTTATTGGATCAAGAAATTTCTTATCTGACAGATGCTTATTTGCAGGAGAAGTTTCCTCCGCATATTGCACAAGACAACATCTATATCAATTCATCTGTTTTTCCTGATGAACGATTATTACAAGAAATCATTAATTTAAAAGACAAAGAGGCTTTGTTCAAGCAAGAGCAGTTGATAGCTTTACGCAGTTCAAAACATCTAAATGTGCGGGAGCTGAAATCTGCTGTTGTTCAAAAAACGGAATTGAATTTTGAGATGGAGCAAATCGTAAATTTATACGATATTTTTCAAAAAAATGCAGCCCAAATTGAAATTGATTTTGACAATATTACTGCCAACAGAACGAGTGAACAACTCGGGGAGAGCAATCAGGTGATTGGAACCGGAAAAATATTTGTAGAAAAAGGAGCTCGTGTGGAAGCAAGCATTTTCAATACGGAAAACGGTCCGATTTATATAGGCAGAGATGTGACGATATTGGAAGGAAATATGATAAGAGGTCCTTTTGCCGTTTTGAATAATAGTGTGGTGAAAATGGGGAGTAAGATTTATGAAGGCACAACCTTAGGTCCAAACTCAAAAGTTGGTGGAGAACTGAAGGCGGTAGTGTTTTTTGGAAATACCAATAAAGGACACGATGGATATTTGGGAGATACGGTTGTGGGAGAATGGTGTAATTTTGGAGCGGGAACCAATAATTCAAACTTAAAAAACAATTATTCCTCGGTCAAATTATGGCATTATCCGTCAAGAGATTTTAAAAATACCGGTTTGCAATTCTGTGGTTTAATTATGGGAGACCATTCAAAATGCGGTATATCAACGATGTTCAATACGGGAACGGTGGTTGGTGTGAGTGCCAATATTTACGGGGGAGATTATCAACCTAAATTTTTTCCGTCTTTTAAATGGGGAGGAGGTCAATTGGCAAACTATCGGTATGATCGTGCTCTTGAAGTTGCCCGAATAATGGCAAAACGAAGAAATTATACGTTTGATGTTGTTGATGAGAAGTTATTTAAGAACGTATATAAACTAACTCAAAAAAAAGAACAATAACTTATGTGTGGAATTGTAGGCTATATAGGAAACAGAGATGCTTATTCAATCATTATTAATGGATTGAGACGTTTGGAATATCGTGGTTATGACAGTGCCGGAATTGCGCTATATCACAATGATTTGATTCTCAGAAAAACCAAAGGAAAAGTCAAAGATTTGGAGCGACTTTTTGGTGACGAAACAGCAAAATATGGAAATGTGGGCATTGGTCATACAAGATGGGCAACACACGGTGCCCCGAATGATGTCAATGCACATCCGCATACGTCAAACTCCGGAAATTTGGTTATTGTTCATAACGGGATTATAGAGAATTATGATACCATCAGAAAGACACTGGAAGAAAGAGGCTTTACATTTGAAAGCGAAACAGACACCGAAGTTTTGGTGAATTTGATTGAAGATGTGATGCAAAATGAGAATATTAGGTTGGGGAAAGCGGTTCAAATTGCTTTGAATCAAGTTGTTGGCGCTTATGCCATTGTAGTGTTTGATAAGAATAAACCCAATGAGATTGTGATGGCAAGATTAGGAAGTCCTTTGGCAATAGGTTTGGGAGAAAATGAATATTTTATTGCTTCTGACGCAACACCCTTTATTGAATATACCAAGAATGCTTTGTATCTTGAGGACGAACAAATGGCAATTATTCGCGCGGGTAGAGAACCGGAGATCAGGAATATCAAAGACGATGCAATCATCATCCCTTATATTCAAGAACTGCAGCTGAGTTTAGACCAAATTGAAAAAGGAGGTTATGACCATTTTATGTTGAAAGAAATCAATGAACAGCCTGATGTGATTAGAGACACCATGCGGGGTAGAGTTTTGCCTGAAAGAAATATGATTAAGCTGGCAGGAATAGATAATAACCTGAACAAATTTTTAAATGCCGACAGAATCATTATGATTGGCGCCGGAACATCTTGGCACGCCGGTTTGGTCGGTGAATATTTATTTGAAGAGTTGGCAAGAATACCGGTTGAAGTGGAATATAGTTCTGAGTTCAGATATAGAAATCCGATTATCAAAGAGAATGATATTGTGATTCCTGTTTCACAATCGGGAGAGACGGCAGATACGTTGGCGGCGATTAAAATATCTAAAGAACGAAAAGCTTTTATCTATGCCATCTGTAATGTGGTCGGTTCATCGATTACGAGAGAGTCAGATTCGGGAACTTATACGCATGCAGGTCCTGAAATTGGTGTGGCTTCTACCAAGGCATTCACAACTCAAGTCATGGTGATGGCAATCATGGCACTTAAGTTGGCAAAAGAAAAAGGCACGATTTCTATCAGCGAATACAATAGTTATCTTTCCGAGTTGCAGACTATTCCGCAAAAAATAGAACAAGCATTAGAGTCTGATTTGCTGATTCAGCAAGTGGCACATAACTATAAAGATGCTGCCAATTTCTTGTATTTGGGAAGAGGTTTTAATTTTCCTGTTGCCTTGGAGGGAGCCCTGAAACTCAAAGAAATTTCATACATTCACGCAGAGGGATATCCTGCAGCAGAGATGAAACACGGACCAATTGCTTTGATAGATGAAAATATGCCTGTTGTAGTTGTGGCGACCAAAAAAGGACAATATGGAAAGATTGTCAGTAATATTCAGGAAATCAAATCCAGAAAAGGAAAAATTATTGCCATTGTAACCAAAGGAGACGTACAAGTGAGAGAATTGGCAGATCATGTGATTGAAATTCCTGAAACCTTGGAAGCATTTTCTCCGCTACTTTCAATCATACCGCTGCAGTTGTTGTCTTATTATATTGCTGTTTACAGAGGCTGTAATGTAGATCAGCCCAGAAACTTGGCAAAATCGGTTACGGTTGAATAAATTCGATAAAATATTTTTTTTGCGAGTAACGTTATAAATGTTCAAAAAAGCAATAGCTTTGGATATTAAAAATGATAAAATAAACCTATGAAAGACTATTTGAGCGAACATAAAAGAGCTTTGTTTATTGTTTTTTCTTTATTCGTATTGGCATTTATTCTGTGGAAAACCAATAGTTTTTTTGAAGCTTTCAAGGAAGAAGAACGCACAAAGATGGAGATTTGGGCGTTGGCAGATAAGTATCTCGTAGAGGCAGGATTAGATGAAAGTAAGAGCATTACTTTGCCGTTGAATATCATTCAAAGCAACAGCACAATTCCTATCATTTTGGTTGATAGCCAAAACAATATAAACGGGACTTATAATATAAAAATAAAAGACACGCTTCAGCTTTTGAAGAAAGCCAAGGAATTTGAGAAGCAGAATCCGCCGATATTAATCAATCTGGATGATGGAGAAGAACAAAAGCTGTATTATGGAAATTCTTCTTTATTGAACAAGCTGACTTATTATCCACTGGTGTTGGTGTTGATTTTTTTACTTTTTTTAGGACTGATTTATTTATATTATAAAACGGGAAAAATATCTGATGAAAATAAGTTATGGGCGGGCATTGCCAAAGAAACAGCACATCAAATTGGCACTCCTCTGTCTTCTTTGATTGGCTGGGTTGAACTGATGAAAGCAGATGATACTCAAAAGATTCCTGTCAAAGAATTGGAAAAAGATATTCAACGACTGAATGTCATTTCTCAACGGTTTTCAAAAATAGGTTCTATGCCCAAATTGGAGCATCTGAATCTGATTGAAATTACGACTCAGACGGTTGATTATCTGCGTAATCGAAGTCCTAAATCAATTGAATTTAAACTTGAAAAGGAACGTAAGGAAATTTTCGCAAAAATAAATCCTGAGCTCTATGCTTGGGTGATTGAAAATTTGGTAAAAAATGCCATGGATGCTATGGACGGTGAAGGAACAATAAGCATCTCTTTTTCAGAGCAGAACAATCGGGTGTTGATTGATATATCGGATACCGGAAAAGGAATTTCATCATCAAAATTCAAAGAGATTTTCAATCCGGGATATACCACAAAAAAACGTGGTTGGGGTTTGGGCTTATCTCTAACAAAGCGTATCATTGAAACCTATCATAAAGGAAAAATATTTGTCAAGTCATCTAAAGTGAATCGGGGCACGACCTTTAGAATCATGCTGTTTAAGTAAGATTTATTTTCTAAACATTTTCATCAGGAAATCACCGTATTCGCTTGTAACAATCTTCTCGGCAAAAAATCCGTTTTGTTCTCCTACGGCAGTCAAAGTTTCTTCGTCCAGATAAGTCCAGTCAAAATATTCGGTTTCGTTTTTGTATGAGATATGAAATTTCAAATCGCCGTAATAACTTCCTTTGGGCAGACGATATCCTTGTTCGAGTTCATACAAATATTTTAAATCGGATGAGTGAATAAGCGCTTGCCCTTCAGGTAAAAGCAGTTTGTCTAATTGTTGAAACAATCGATGTGCATATTTGGCTTTTCCAACAATGCCGACACCATTCATCAAAAGTAGAATAGTGTCAAACTTTTTCTTTTCATAGGAGAAGAAATTTTGTAATACAACATCTTTAAGACCCCGATCTTTCATCACTTTGTGTCCGAATGCTGAAAAGTCAATTGCTGTGATGTTTTGCCCTTGTTCTTGCAACCATATGCTATGACTGCCGCTTCCGGCACCTACGTCAAGAATCTTTCCTCGACACATTTTCAAAGCTTTTTGTTCTGTAACAGGCATTTCGTCAAAGTCTCTAAAAAGATAGGAAACAGGCAATATCTCTTGTGGGGTAAGATTGGTCCAAGTGATGATATCTTCGGGACTATGGTCAAACCAATAGTCATACAATGCTTTTCCAAACAGGTCTTTTTTGTTCAAGATTTTAGATTTGTTGCAATTTAGTCAATAGAATTTAAAACCATTGATTTTTTACGGTGTTATAGTCTATATAATAGATTACTTTCAGTATAAAACTATGCTTTTGGGGTTGAGCAAATAAATTGCTCATATTTTCAAGCACGTTAAGCTCTGCCTGCTCATCGACTTTGAATATATTGTTTCTGTAAAGAAGAGACATTTGGCTTCCGGGAGCGAATTCCCATGAATAACCAATATCTAAATTCCAAATATTAAAATTAAGATTATGATTTCCTGAATAATTGGATGAAGTTAAGGTGCCGTTATCATTGAGAATATAAAACTTATCATAACGAACGGGAGACCAATAATATCGGAAGTTGACTTTGATGCCTGATTTGACATTGAAATTATAAATAAATGTCCATGTTTGCGTCAGGCTGTGTTGCTCTCTGTTTCCAAAAATAATATCGTCATTATCAATTTTGACAAATCTTTTGAAGTTGTTCTTTTTTTGATATTTTCCCCGGAATTTGATTTTGAATTGATTGGAGACTCTTAGTCTGGCTGAAAGTCGGGTTTCAAAAAAGTTTTGATCATCTTTTATAGATGAAAAATAGCCGGCACTGGCATCAATTGCCAGCGTTTTTCTATAGTCTGTGGATACAAAAGCCCAACCTCCGGTGTTGGGTGAACTCAGCAGATATCTGCCTTCAACTCTGGGTTCATGATAGTCATACTCATCACCCATATATTTTAGTCCCATTCCATAGCTGAGGTGTTTTTTGTTGGTGGCAAATGCTTTTGCTTCAATCACATAGTCAGCATAAGAATAAGGTTTGAAGCGATATTCCGTGTCTGCATAAAGTTCAATGTTAAAACGATTGAAGTGTTTTGTGGGTTTCAAGATGCCATAGTTGTAGAACAGGGCATATTCAATATAATTATTTCTTCGATTGAAGCCTAAATCATTGATGTTAAACTTGTTGTCCATAAATTCTATTGCGCCTCCATAGTTGTGTTTGCCGTCTTTTTTTGAAAGGGTCATTTCTCCTTTATATCCTTTTTCTGTTTTTTTGTGGTCATTGATATAGTCCATTGCCACATTTCCCTTTAGATTTGTTGTATTATTGTTGTTATACAAATCATAGACGAATCCGGTGGCATTGGCATCTCTTCCTGAACCTTGTCTGACCACATTTGTGTTGATCAAACTCACTGATGAGTTATTTTTAAAAGCATAGTCCAACACCATGACATTATAGTTGGCAAAGGGTTCTGTAACCACATTTCTTGTTTGTCCGTTTAGGGTGTCTTTAAGTGTGGCTTTTGCTTGGTTGGTGATGGCATTGAGAAAACCTATTCCCAAACCGTTTTTCATTCTGCCGGATATTTTGATTGCATTAATCAGCGGTGTGTTCAAAGGGTTTTCTTCAATGATTTCGTGTTCTTTCAATTCTTTTTTAGCTTTTCCGAATTCGGTGGGTTTGCTACCTATTCTGCGAGAATAGAATAAGTTTCCTTTGTTGAAAAGCTGAACGCCTTCCGTGAAAAATTGTCGTTTTTCTTTATAGAATTGTTCAAAAGGACCGAGGTTTAGCGTTACATTGTCGTAAGGGGTATCACTAAAATCCGGAATTAAAGTAGCATCCAAGGTGAAACTTTCGCTCAAACCGTATT
>Ga0256846_1000169_pt1 | contig 28737 bp, 22 predicted proteins | sample TevniametaG_FD_189098 | JGI IMG/M metagenome (GOLD analysis project Ga0256846, IMG submission 189098) | Tube worm associated microbial communities from hydrothermal vent at the East Pacific Rise, Pacific Ocean - Tevnia | ecosystem: Host-associated > Annelida > Integument > Unclassified ...
AAGATTATTTCATGATTTCAATTAATAAAGGAGAAATGAATTTAAACTATCTTCTTGGTATTCTTAAAAAATATTATTCCGGATATTAAATAGAAAATGGCAGCCATGATTAATGCAATTGAAAAATTCCAGTTTATAGCGATTATCACTGTTATTACTGAACCAATTACCGTTGCAAAAGCATTTGCTCCCCATGCCCATCCTATCATAATCTTATTATCACTTCCGAGATGTTTCAATCCCGTTGGGAACATCATTCCCATTGGAATTCCGAGGATAGAGATAAAAAGAAGGGTGATTAACAATCTAAAAATAAGACTAAAATGAATCATATTGTAAGTGAAATTGAATAAGAATAATGAATAGACCATTAAAGTAATAAAAATAAATATTGATACATACAAAATAGTTTTTTCTTTTAAAATTTTGTTAACTTTGTCAGAAAACAAACTCCCTATTCCCGATGATACAAGCAATGCAAAGATAATGGCTGAAATTGAATATGCAGGATTTCCTAAAAATAATTGGAATATCTTGATCAGAATTATTTCCACAACAATAAATGCCATGCCTATCATAAAGAAGTATAAAACTATCGGTTTATGACCTATCTCTTTTGTTTTTATTCTTAACGGGAGATAAATAAATAGGAGGGAGAAAATAAGAGAAATTGCAAGTATTGAAAGGTAGACACTGTTGGTGTATTTAATATTCTGTCCGATTGCTTTCCTTGCTTCTCTGCTCATCAAAACGTTGTTCTTGAAACTGAATTGACCTATTTTATTCGATTGATTAAAATAGGGAGAATTGTCGTATACAGGAGAAATGTTTACGGATGAATTTTTAATTGTATTTTTAAAATTTGATCCGGCAAGGTCATAATAAATATTTTTTAACTTCCTATCGGGAGAATATACGACATTTTTCTTTCTGGTAAATTTTTCAAATATTTTTACATCGGAGCTATTAATGTCTCCTCTCTTCATAAAGAAATAGTTAAATCCCTTTTCCGGTTGAATAACAAAGAATTTCTTCTCGGGATTTTTTACCCCCATCTCTTTTAGTGCCTGTAGTGACGTCGTAAACATTCTTTCACCGAACATGTGGATGATAGAGAGAAAACCATCATCGTTTAGGTGATTCCAATAGTCTTTAAAACTTTCCACCGTATAAATAAAAGTTTCTGAAAAACTTAATCCTCCGGTAAGCAGAATGTGTGAATTGTGTGAGTTCACCATTTGAATAACATTGTATTTCCACTTGAGTTTTTTTAGGATATGCCTCCCTTCATCATTAATGATAGTAACTTCACGTTTTTTAAATAGATCTCCTATATAATCCGAATATACGTTTTCAACGATATTACAAATTTCCGGATCCATCTCAACTGCTATTACGGGTTTGAAATTATTCGTATACGCACACAACACCTCATAACCTCCGGCTGATCCTATTATTAGTGCCGGTCCGCTTTTAGCAAGTTGATACGGGATTGATGATTGATTGAACTTGATCGGTTTCATATTTTCAATTTTTTCGGGTGGCTTGACCAAAAACGATTGCTGTGTTCCGGCATCAAGCCAGACAACTTTCTTCCTTTTAAAAAATGCCGCAACGTCTATCTTATTAATAGGACTCCATTTGGAGTGTTCGATTCTATTTTTGTGATAATCGATTATATAACCTCTTTTAATTCTTTTGGGAACAATTGGAAATAATTTTTCGGAAAATTTATACATGCCACCGAGAGAGATGAGTAAGATCAGGATTAACACCATTTTTATTCTCATTTTTATTTTTGAAAGAGAGAACCAGAGAATTGATAGAATTATCGAAAGCAGAATTATAGAACGTGCCGGTCCAAATTCGGTTATCAATGGAATTATTGCTATTCCTCCGAATGCCGCTCCTACGAGATCAATAAAATATAGTTTCCCAATCTCGTCGGAATATAGAGAAAACAGGAGAACAAGAGAGATACCTGCTGCAAAGAAAGGTATTATAAGGACTGAAAAGTTTACAATCAAAAGTAATAAATTGGTGATAGGGTTGAATAGATGTGTAAAATCTATTTTTGCAATAAGGGTGATTTTAAAGATGAGAGGAAGCAATAGTGCGTATCCAAGGACAGAATATTCTACGTATTTCAAGCTTTTTTTGTTTTCCGTGATCTTACTAAAAGAAGTGAAGAATCCACTTAGCCCATAACCGAATAATGCAAGGGATATCATTAAAAAAGCAAATGAACTGAAATAGATAACGGAGAAAATCCTTGTATAAAGGATCTCAAATACTACGGTAGAAAATGTTATAAAAAATATCGTAAACAAAATATTGCTTTTTTTCATAGATGTTCCTCTCTAATTTTAGAATCAGAATTTGTAATTATACGATAAGAGGTACTTCCTGGCAAATTTATATGGAATGGGTGACGGTGCTTGACAATTTGACATTGTAGTTATAAAGTTAATTTATGAGAAGAGCAAGAATAACATATCAGGGTGCATATCATCATGTAATGAATCGAGGTTATGACGGGAATCCTATATTCAGCGAAAAAAGTGATAAAGAAAATTTTCTGAATTTAATGAAACTTTATTCGGAAAAATTAAAGATTAGAATTTTTGCATATTGCCTCATGAATAATCATTATCATATGATACTTGAAAACAGTTCTGGTAGAATGTCGGATTTTTTAAAGCAGTTAAATGGAAATTATGGAAGTATGTATAGAAAAAAGCATGGAGGAAAGGGATATGTTTTCCAGGATAGATATAAATCCATGTTAATTCAAGATGATTCATACCTTCTTCTTTCTATTTCCTACGTTTTAAACAATCCTGTTAAGGCAAAGATTAATAAAAGTTTTCTTGATTATGAATGGTCAAGTGGTTCTTTTTACTTTGATACTAAAAATAATGATTTGAAAATTGTAGATACTTCATTTGTTGAAGATCTTTTTGGGAATAAAAAAGCATTTATTAATACTGTTATCGGATTTGGTTCAAAATTACTTCCTGTAATTGGGACAAAGGTTGGTAAAATTGTTGGAGGAGAAGAGTTTATCTCAAAAGCCATGAGTAATTTTGATCGAAGAGGTGGAAGAGAGAGTATGGAAAGGAAACGGGTTGACGATAAATATTTTGATTCGATAGGCAAAATTATTATGGAATTTGAGAAAATGAATAAAATTAGATTAAAAAATGTTGAAGTAAGAACATTGAAGGGGAAGAGATTAAGAAATAGATTACTTTTTTATCTGAAAGAAAAAGGGGGATTAAAATACAGAGAAATTATTAAAATGGATTTATTTAGTGACTTGAAATTAAGTTCATTGGGGCAACTTTATAAAAGGGAAAAAGAGAGATTTAGGAAAGAGCAAAAGTGATACTGTCAAGATGTCAAGCACCGTCACCCCAATTTACGTGTATTTTTTCAGGAGGATTTTTGATTGTCTTTTACAAAAAGTCAACAACGAATCTCTTTCTCCGAAAAATTTTAATCTATTTGAATCCGAAGAGAGAATTTCTTTTACAGATCTCATCGGTTTATCGGAATCAAATTTTCCCTTGACCATAAAAAAATATGAACCCGCTCTTTGACTCTCTCCCTCAAGAGGTAAAGGATCGGATCCGTTGACGATAGGGATTCCCGATTTGTCAGCTTTTCTATATATGAACGGTTTAAGCCAGACGGATGGTCTTGCACTATTATCACCGACTAACAATAGGGGATAATCGAATGTTTCCAAAATATTTTTTACAATTTCCCCTCTTTTAAAAAGCCATTTGCCAACTCCCCATGCGAGTATTGCAATATCATTTTGTTCTTTAATCAGTTCAAGAACTTCAAATGCAGGCAAACCGTCTTCGATTTTTGCAGATGATGGTCCTATTGAAAGGATTTCCAGATTTTCTTTAGTTACTATCTGCCGTCCTTTGATTATATAAAAGAGGTCATTCCCGTTCTGTTTAAGTAACAGCGATCCTTTTTCACCTGTTTTTTCGGAGTGAATATCCGAATTTTTTATGGGGAGGGAGTTGTCCTCTATTCTGCCGAAGAAATCGTTATCTTTTGATTCGGTTAAAAAGATCATTTTTGCGGCATCCGAATAAATATGATCTTTGGACTTTGCATATCTATTAAAATTATCTGTTATTGAACTAATGAACAAGTCAGGATCAAAGTTATCGTACAGATGGGCATGACCGTCAATAAAAATAGTTCTGTTTTTGTTGTTATCCATCACAAAAGTCCTTTTTCTTTATACCATTTTGCAGTGATTCTCAACCCTTTTTCAAGTGGCATTTTCGGAGAGTATCCCAGTTCTTTTTTTGCTTTGGAAATATCAAAAGCCCTGTCTTTGGTGAAAAAGTCAAGCCTCCTTCTGAACAGAGGAGGTTCGATCTTTAGCGGTCTGCATACTATTTCGCATATCCACGAAGCAATGTAGATCGGAAGTAACGGGATTTTTAATGCTGATACTTTCTTCCCCAATACTTTCCCGATAAGAGAGATCAATTCATCAAGTGGGAGAAATCCCTCTCCTCCGAGAGTATATATTTCTCCGGATATATTTTCCTTTTTACCGGCAAGGATAATTCCGTCAACAAGATCTTCTACGTAAGTCAGGTGATATAAAGCTTTTCCTTTCCCTATCATTTTAAAATTTCCCCGATAAATATGTTTGAACAGTTTAAGAAATCTTGTATCCCCGGGTCCGTAAATCCCCACCGGTCTTACTACCACTCCTCCTATTTTTCCTTGTTTGAAGAAATCAAGAGCAATTTTTTCTCCTTCCAGTTTTGATTCTTGATAGTGATCTCCGGGAGAATAGGGTGCATCTTCTTTTGCAGGAGGGTTTTTTATCTCACCCTGAACCCCGACTGTGCTACAATGTATGAATCTTTTAACACCGCTTTTTACCGATTCGTTCAATAGTGTACGTGTCCCTTCCGCATTTACTATTGTAAAAAGGTTTTTTGAGACTCCTTCGACTCTGTAAAGTGCTGCAATATGAAAGACCGTATCAAACCCTTTAAGCTTCCCGCTTAATGTTTCGGGTTTGGCAAGGTCACCGATTATTTTTTTTACTCCCGATTTTTCAAGTTCTTTAATTTCCTTCCCTTCTCTGACAAGAGCCGTAACATCATATTTTTTCTCAATGAGAGCTTTGCATAAATAGCTTCCCGTAAATCCGGTTCCGCCGGTAACAAGCACTTTTTTCATCTCTAATTCTCCAACTTCAGTTCTTCTTCCAGTTCTTTTATTTCTTTGTCCCACCAAGCATTTCCTTTTTTAAAAAGCGATCTAAGTTTCTCAACTGATTTAAGGGATCTTTTCGGATTTTCACCGAGGCTTGTTCGCCGAAGAACAAGGTCGGAAAGGTGTAAGACAGATTCATCTTCAACAATTTTTTTTAGTTTTTTTAGACTTTTCTCACTAATATTCTCATCATATTCAAAAGTGACATCGTCATTATCTTTTATTTCTGAAAATATCAAATCATAACTCAAAGGAGTTATGTTAGGGAAAATTTGATTTATTGTCTTTTCAGCCACAAGTCTGGCGGTTGTAAATTTAACCCCCGAAATACTAAAAAGACCTTTTGGTCCTCCTTGGGATGAATGGTCGATTGTTGTCGGTCGTTTTGAAAGTTTACCGGATTCAGTTGCCGGAATAATACCGGAGTAAATTTTTAATATATCCTCACTTTTCAAGTTAATTCCCGGAACGGCAGAATTGATATCTTTGATAAATTTATCGATCTCTATTCTCGGAACGATAACATTATTTTTTATATCACCAACAACTATTTCACCTGTTCCTATAAGCAGTCTCCCTTTCCAAGGATGGAAAAAATATGTATGCCCTTTCCCTCTGTAAGGAGTCAGACCTAATGCCGATTTGGACAGAGCTTTTCTATCGAATAAGATATTCCACAACATCAGATTCTTCTTAAACAATTCGGGATAGTCTTTGTCAATAGCAGAGGATAATTCTCTGCTCCATGGTCCTGCAGCATTTATTATTTTGTTTCCTGTAAAGTTAATTATTTTTCCGGTTTCTCCATCAACACAAGAAATTCCCTTAACTTCATTGTTCTCCGTTACTATTTTTTCCGCTTTAACATAATTCAATGCAGTAGACCCGAGGTCAATGCAGCCATGGAGTATTTTCATTAAGAGTCTTTGGAACTCTTCAATGTTAGCGTCATACCATAATGCACTGCCCTTTAACCCTTCCTTGTCTACTCCGGTGAATAATTCCGAAGTTTTTTTGCTTGAGACTATTTTACCGTTAGGTAGTTTTTTCTCTTCATTGATACCCCTGTTTCTGTAAAAAGAGAATATGTCATTCAGAAGAAGAGCAATCCTCATAATGCTTGTTCTTTTAAGTCCTTTTCCATACAGTGGCATTATACATGGCATTTTGTTCACATATTCCGGAAAATATTTAATAAACCACTTCCTTTCCTTAACGGATTCTTTGAATCTTACCAAATCGAGGGATTGTAAATATCTTAGTCCTCCATGAACTGTTTTTAAATTGTTTAAGGTAGTTGCACCTCCGAAGTCATCTTTTTCAAGTAAGAGTGTTTTAATATTTCTCCTGGATGCTTCAAGTAAAAGCATTATTCCGTAGATCCCACCCCCTGCAATAATCAATTCAAAATTTTCATGTTCGGCTTTTTTAATATCTCTTAAGATTTTACCCAATTTAACTCCTTTTTTGTATCTACCTTTTTTTTACGAGTTGTGCCGGAATTCCAAGCGAAACCGTATAAGGTTTGATCTTTTTGTGAACCAGTGTTGCTGCACCGATGACGGCACCTGTTCCGATCTTTACTCCGTCAAGTATTGTAGATGAAGCTCCTATCCAAACGTCATCTTCGATAGATATTCCCCCTTTGGATACAGACGGTTGTTTCCAGATAGGGATGTCTCTTCTGTCAAAACTGTGATTTCCCCCTGCTATCATGTATAACTTTCCCGAGGTGAAAACGTATTTTCCTATAATTATTGAACTTTCTGAAATTATGATATTATCGGGACCTATATTTGAAAATTCCCCGATTTCAATATCCCCGCCTTTGCATGATAAAACGGAATTTCTTCCGATAAGGACATTGTCCGCAATAAGTATACCTTTGTTTCCGATACCTTTTGCGTCAATTACCGAATTATCATCGAAAACAACGTTATTGCCGATTATTATTTTTTTCGGGTGACGTATTGTCATATTCCTTCCGAAAACAACACCCTTACCGACTTGTTTGAATAATTTCTTAAAAAAAATTTTTCTAAGTATAAATCCGGTTGCACCGGGGAAAGATGTAAATAGGGTGGTTATCAATTCGTATTTTAGAAAATAAAAAAATGATACTTTTCCCAAAAATAATTCTTTATACTTTGTGAAAGAGTTTTTTTTGTTGTCAAGTATATCTTTTTGTCCGCCTATAAACCCTGTTTTGTTCTCTTCCATTGGGACGATTTTATACCAATTCCGTGTCTAATTCAATATTGTTAGATTTCTCTTTTCTATTAATCTTTCATTCCCTTTTGAATTTGACCGAAATCAGAATCTGTAATAGAATAAATAGAGGACAAAAATGGTTGAATTAACAGAAAAAATTAATAAATTGAAGGTGGAGAAAGATGCGGTCATTCTTGCTCATAATTATCAGATTGGTGAAGTGCAGTTGATAGCCGATCACCTCGGAGATTCTCTTGAACTGAGCAGGTTGGCGGCAAATGTAAAAAATAAAATAATTATTTTTGCCGGAGTAAAATTTATGGCGGAGACGGCAAAGATTCTTTCTCCGAAAAAAAAAATTCTTCTTCCGAGGCTTGATGCCGGATGTCCTATGGCCGATATGATAACGGTCGATGAACTGAGATACTTAAAGGAGCAACACCCCAAAGCAAAAGTCGTAACTTATGTGAATTCCGGAGCCGGTATTAAAGCAGAAAGCGATGCTTGTTGCACCTCTTCAAATGCTGTTGCCGTGGTTTCAAATATTGATGCCGATGAGATTATTTTTATTCCTGATAGGAATCTCGGCAGTTATGTCCAGTCGTTGGTTACAGATAAAAAGTTAATCTTATTTGAAGGATATTGCTATGTTCACAATCGGATCAAAAAGGGAGAAATTACCGATATGAAAGAGCTTTATCCCAAAGCAAAATTTATTGCACATCCTGAAGTCAGAAGTGAAATAGCGGAAATGGCTGATGAAATTTTATCAACAAGCGGTATCCTTAAATATGCTTCATCCTCGGATTCGGAAGAATTTATAGTTGCAACGGAAGAGGGATTACTGGAGAGGATGAGGAGGGAAAACCCCGATAAAAAATTCTATCCCGCTTTAAGACCGAAAATTTGTCAAAATATGAAGCGAACTACATTAAACGATGTGTATCTTTCACTTAAACATGAAAAATATGAAATAGAAGTTGATGATGAGATTGCAAAAAAAGCTTTGAGATCGCTCAATGAAATGTTAAAATATGTATAGATTAGGAGATTAAAATGACTTTAAAAGAGAAAGTTGAACAAATTATAGATAAAGTAAGACCCGCTCTTCAGGCTGACGGTGGCGGTATTGAGCTTGTTGATATTCTTGAAGATGAAGGAGTTGTACTTGTTAACTTAACAGGGGCGTGTAACGGGTGTCCTATGAGTACAATGACTATAAAAGGGTATGTCGAGCAGACTATTATTGCTGAAATTCCCGAGATAAAAGAGGTAAGGTTAGCCTAATAAAGAGTTTTTGTATAAATCATTCAAACGGTGGTCATGAGTAGCATGTTTTTTGCTATACTATTGGTGAGTTAATGTTTGAATAATCTTTAAAAAATAATATAATATAGTGTAGTAAATAATTTGTATAGGAAAGGAGAGCAGGAGTCGGTTATGAATCAAGATAAATTTACTTTAAAAGCAAATAAGACGGTGGAAGATAGTGTTAGATATGCAGGTGAGAATGGGAATCAAGAGGTCGGTTCCATCCATCTGGCTTATTCGATAATTGTTGATAATGAGAATATTGTTCCGGAAGTTATTAAAAAATCCGGTATTAATTCAAGTGCAATAATATCCGATTTGAATTCCGAAGTGGAGAAACTTCCGAAAGTTTCCGGAGGAGATCAATATATCGGAAAGGATCTTAGGAAAGTTATTGATAATTCTTTAAAAGTTTCAAAAAGATTTAAAGATGATTATGTATCTACGGAACATCTTTTTATTTCACTTCTTGAGTTAAAAAGTGATGCCGCATCAATTATGAACAGGCACGGGTTAAATGAAGAGTTATTTCTCAAAGCCCTTATGCAGCTGAGGGGAGGGAATAGGGTTACCGATCAAAATCCGGAAGACAAAATCCAACCCCTTGCAAAATATGGGAAAGACCTTGTAGAGCTGGCAATGGAAGGAAAGCTTGATCCGGTGATTGGCAGAGATGAAGAGATAAGAAGGATTATGCAGGTCCTTGTTCGAAGGACTAAGAATAATCCGTTGCTTATAGGTGAAGCGGGAGTGGGGAAAACAGCTATTGTCGAGGGGCTTGCCCTAAGGATTGTTCAGAAGGATGTCCCTGATATTTTAAAAGATAAGAGGATAATTTCTCTTGATATGGGGAGTCTCCTTGCCGGAGCAAAATATCGGGGAGAGTTTGAAGAACGTCTTAAGGCCGTGATTCAAGAGGTTATTGAATCTGACGGTCGTATAATTTTGTTCATGGATGAACTTCACACAATTGTCGGTGCCGGAGCTTCGGAAGGTTCGGTTGATGCATCTAATATGTTGAAACCTCCTCTTGCAAGGGGTGAATTGAGGTCGATAGGAGCAACTACTCTGAATGAGTATAAAAAATATATAGAAAAAGATCTTGCCCTTGAGAGACGTTTTCAACCTGTTTATGTGAAGCAACCAACCGTAGAAGAGACGATATCAATTCTCCGCGGGATAAAGGAAAAATACGAGATTCATCATGGGATTAAAATAACGGATGCGGCATTAATATCAGCTGCGACACTTTCGGAAAGATATATAACGGATAGATTTTTGCCGGATAAGGCTATTGACCTTATTGATGAAGCATCCTCAAAACTGAGAATTGAGATTGATTCGATGCCTGAAGAGTTGGATGAGTTGGAAAGAAAAATATTACAACTTGAGATTGAGAGACAAGCTTTAAAAAAGGAAAACAGCAAAGATTCAAAGGATAAATTAAAAAATATTGCCAGTGATCTTGAAAATCTAAAATTTTCACGAGATAAAATCAAAGAACATTGGAACAGTGAAAAATCGTTAATCAGTCAGTTAAGGGATAAGAAAGAGGAAATTGATAATCTAAGGATGAAACAGCATGAAGCGGAAAGAAAAAACGATTTTGAAACCGCTTCACAGATTCAGTACGGAAGTATTCCTGAAAATGAACGGGATATCGAGCGTATTCAGTCGGAACTTGACGAATTACAATCTGAAAAAAAGATTCTCACGGAATTGGTTACCGAAGAAGATATCGCGGATGTAGTCTATAGATGGACAGGGATACCGGTTTCCAAACTTCTTAGCGGAGAGAAAGAGAAACTTCTCGGAATGGAAAATATAATAAAGAAGAGGGTTGTCGGTCAGGACGAGGCTGTTAATGCGGTTGCAAATGTTATCAGGAGGTCAAAAGCCGGATTGAATGAACGTGGACGTCCGATAGGTTCATTCCTGTTTTTAGGACCTACAGGAGTCGGGAAGACCGAACTTGCCAAGGCTTTAAGTGAATTCATGTTTAACGATGAGAAGGCTGTGGTCAGAATTGATATGTCCGAATATATGGAAAAGCATTCGGTATCAAGACTCATCGGAGCACCTCCTGGATATGTCGGATATGATGAAGGCGGACAATTAACGGAAGCTATTAAAAGACGTCCTTACTCGTTGATACTTTTGGATGAGATTGAGAAAGCCCATCAAGATGTATTCAATATATTATTGCAGCTTTTGGATGACGGGCGATTAACGGACGGGAAAGGGAAGACTGTAAATTTTGCCAACTCGATAATAATAATGACCTCAAATCTCGGATCGGAAATAATTCAGGAAAAGAGAGAATATTCGGAAATAAAAAAAGAGATTGACGAACTCCTTTTCAAGTATTTTAAACCGGAATTCTTGAACAGAATAGATGAAGTAATAACATTCCGACCCCTGGATATGGAAATGATAAGGATGATTGCAGGAATAGAATTATCAAAACTTGAGACAATTCTTTTAAAATCCGGAATAAAAATAGAGGTTACAAAAGAAGCTTTATCCAAACTTGCAGAATCAGGTTATAATAGAGCACTCGGAGCAAGACCTCTTAAGAGAGTTATTCAGAAAGAAATTCAAGATGAATTGTCAAATATGATATTGAAAGGTGAACTCGGTACTAACCCTATAGTAAAAATAGACTATAAAGAGAATAGGTTTTATTTTGAAACAAAATAGTAAATAAAATCCCTTCCAATTCCCCCCCCCTTCATACAATTCTCCTTTACAGATGATTCCTTTCCAAATCTCAGTACTATACTAATGCAATATACATGCCAAACAAAAAGAAAAAGAAAAATAAATGTTTTGTTTACAAACCACCTATATAGCATGATAATTTTTGAGTTCTTTTTTTTTGTTGCCGAAGTATGTTTCTTTGCTGTAAACTCAGTTTATATACATGTGAACTAAGTTTATAGACTGTGCTCTCTTTGTTGATATACAAAATATTAAAATTCCGGTTTGATATGTGTGTACTCTATACAAATTGTTGATAAAAAAATTTATCTTGTATACAATATGCAAATGAAATATCTCCTTTATTATATTGACGGATTCATAAAAAAATTCCCTCTGAATAAAAAAGAGTTGATAATCGGAAGGAAGAGTGATTGTAATCTTGTAATTGACCTTGATTCAATTTCGAGACAACATGTGAAGATTATTATGGGGGATGAAATAGTTGTTAGGGATCTTGATTCTACAAACGGTACATATGTTAGAAATGTCAAGAATAAAGAATCAATAATTGAAATAGGTGAATCGTTTAATATAGGTGGCATGGAATTTTTCCTCCGTGAAGGAAATCTTGATGAGTTTAAAACTTCAGATGAACTCAAACCGATATTTAACAGGTTAAATACCGCTTCTTCAGATCAAATCTTTGAAGAAGATGAGACAAGGTTTATTAATGATATATTTACAGATATCCTTCAATATATTGCCAAAACAGGTTTTCGCAAGAGAAGTTTTAACCATTTCGTTCATGATCTTTCCGATTATTTATCACAATTACAAAATTTCGGTTCGTTGTTATTGATCTCAAATGACGATGGCGATCATACGGTTTTCTTCTCAATTGAGAAAGTGGACAATCTTCTTAACATGGTAACCGATCTTATTGATAAAAATAAAAAAATTTTTGATATTCGGCAGGATACCGGAACATTCCCGAATACAAAGAATAGATTTTATTCATTTCCGATAAAACTGAAGAATAGAGATTCGGTTATTATTTATGTGCCTTTGAATCCTAAAAAAGGTGAGGAAGAGATGGTGTTGAAGTTCATTGACCTTCTTGCCAAAGAGATTTCTTTACTTTCCAATATTCTCCTTGACAGTAATGGTCGCAATTCGGATAGAAATATTGAAACGGAAGATTATAAGGATGAAGTATCAATAGTTGCAATGGATTCGGGAATAAAACGCTTAATAAAACAGACAATTAAGATTGCGAGAAGTGATGTGTTTGTCCTTATTGAGGGCGAGTCCGGAACAGGAAAAGAGTTATTTGCAAGACTTCTTCATAACCATTCCAAAAGAAATCGCAAACCTTTTGTTGCCATTAATTGTGCGGCAATACCTGAGAATCTGCTGGAATCAGAGCTTTTCGGGCATGAAAAAGGTTCTTTTTCCGGAGCTTATGCAAAGAAAAAAGGGAAACTGGAAATAGCTTCCGGAGGGACTTTGGTTTTGGATGAAATCGGTGATATGCCTATCCAGTTGCAAGCAAAGCTTTTAAGAGTTCTGCAAGAGCATGAGTTTTATAGTGTCGGAGGAATGACACCTATAAAAGTTGATCTGAGAATAGTATCATTAACAAATAAGGTATTAAAAACACTTATCGCAGAAGGATTATTCAGAGAGGATCTTTACTACAGGTTGGTTCACCACAAAATTAGTATTCCACCGCTTAGGGAGAGAACGGAAGATATTTCTCCTCTTATTAATTATTTTACAAGTAAATTTTCCGAGGAGTTGGGGAAGAGTATCGGAGGATACACGGTTCAAGTATTTAAAATTATGGAGAGTTATTTCTGGCCTGGGAATATAAGGCAGCTTGAGAATGAGATAAGGCGTTTGGTGAATTTGATCGAAGACGGAGAGAATATTTACTATGAGTTATTGTCAGAAGAAATTAGAAAAGGTAAGACTGATATGAGTGATACTGAAGTGGAAGTAAATGGAATGTATGGAAAATTCGGAAATGAGCATGATTTTGTTTTACATCTTCTTGAAAAGAACGGATGGAATAAATCAAAAGCTGCAAAGGAGTTAGGAATAACTTATCAGGGAATTCACAAGAAAATGAAACGCCTCGGTATAAAAAAAATAAAATAGAACTGAGAATATAACGGGATTAAAAAGGGAAAAATGAGAATATTGCTTATTTACAATCCTGCCGCAGGTAATGGAAAAGCGGATCATTCATTGGAAAAGGTAAAGGATGAATTAAAAAGAAAGAAAATATCTGCTGATATTTATAAGACGGATTATTCCGGTCATGCGGTTGAAATAATTGGAACAAAAGATCTTTCAAAGTATGACGGCGTGATTGCTGCAGGAGGGGACGGTACCATATTTGAAGTGATAAACGGATATTATTCGAACGGTGGAAACGAGAAACCTCCAATAGGAATAATTCCCGTAGGTACAGGGAATGCTTTTGTGAGAGATATCGGGCTTAATACGGGGGATTGGAAAACAGCGATTGAAATAATTTCCAACAATAATATAAAGGATGTCGATGTAGGTAAATTTGACGTGAATGGGAGTAATTATTATTTTTTAAACATTATTGGAGTTGGTTTTGTTGCGGATGTCAATAATATTGCCCAAAAACTTAAAGTTTTAGGGAATTTATCGTATTCAATAGGAGTTATGTATAAGATGATATTTCTTAAAAGTTATAATGTACTCCTTGATCTGGATGGAAAAAAGATAGAACGGGAAAATATTTTTATTGAAGTGTCAAATACCAGATACACATCAAATTTTCTAATGGCTCCGACTGCAGAAATAGATGACGGGTTACTTGATGTAACTCTGCTGAATAAGATATCAAGAAAAAGGATGCTTCAATGTTTTCCGAAAATATTCACCGGTGAACATGTTAATATGGATGAAGTTGAAACATTTAAGGTAAAGAAGCTATCAATTAATACGGGAATTCCTAAGGAGCTTACTCCGGATGGTGAAATGTTCGGCACAACACCTTTAAATGTGGAGTGTCTTGAAAAAGATGTAAAAGTATTTTGGAAATAGATATAAAAAATCAATTGAAAACCGATAGTCGTTATGATATCTTTCTAACTTAACTATCGTTGGTTTTGAAGTTGATTAAAATTAATTATCATGCAAGGAGGATTCTATGGATCATGAAGTGAAAGTAAAGGGTTTACCTGAGAATGCTTACAGAAAATTAAAAGACGGTGAAGTGTTCAAACCCGTTGTTCCTTCGGAAAAACCCCTTCCGGAATTGACAAGGTATTCGCTGTTGTGGGGGATGTTTTATGCAATTCTTTTTTCAGCGGCAGCTGCTTATCTCGGCTTGAAGATCGGACAGGTATTCGAAGCGGCAATACCGATAGCAATTCTTGCTGTCGGGCTGTCAACTGCAATGGGTAGGAAGAATGCACTACAGGAGAATGTTATTATTCAATCAATAGGATCGAGTTCCGGAGTGATTGTCGCGGGAGCAATTTTTACTATTCCTGGTCTGTATATCCTCGGTATTGAAGCAACTTTTATTCAGGTTTTTCTTGCTTCGCTTTTCGGCGGTTTCCTCGGGATACTTTTTCTTATCCCTTTCAGGAAATTTTTTGTAAAGGATATGCATGGTGAGTTCCCTTTTCCTGAAGCTACTGCAACTACGGAAGTCCTTGTAGCAGGTGAATCGGGTGGTAACAAGGCAAAAATTCTTGTAAAAGCACTTGTAATCGGTGGTGTTTACGATTTTCTGATCTCAGGGTTTGGACTTTGGAAAGAGAAAGTTTCCACCCTTGTTATTCCATGGGGAAGGAAACTTGCCGATTCCGTAAAACTTGAATTCAGTTTCTTAACGAGTTCGGCAGTAATGGGACTCGGATATATAATAGGTCTAAGATATTCTTTGATTATCGCTTCCGGATCATTTCTTGCTTGGTGGGTTTTGGTTCCGGCTTTTTTCTATATCGGTCAATTTAATCCTGCTCCTATTCTTGATGCGGCAAAACCGATATCTCAAATGCTTCCGGGTGAAATTTTCAGATTTTATGTTCGTCATATCGGTATTGGCGGAATAGCTATGGCCGGAATAATCGGAATAATAAAATCAAGAAAGATTATCGGAGGAGCGTTCAAACTTGCCGCAAACGAAATCACGGGAAAAGGAAGTTCCGGAAATTTAGGCAATGTTGAAAGGGTACAAAAAGATATCAGTATGAAGTGGAATGTAATCCTTATTATGGCAACTCTCCTCGGAATATTTGCATTTTTTACCATAAGTGTACTTGACGGTAACTTCATACATGCTTTGGTCGGACTCGCAATTGTAACGGTTATATCTTTTCTGTTTACGACTGTCGCTGCACGTGCAATTGCAATTGTCGGAACAAATCCTGTCTCAGGAATGACCCTGATGACTCTTATCATATCTTCGGTTATTCTTGTAGCCATAGGCTTGAAAGGTAATAACGGAATGTTGGCGGCTCTGCTGATAGGTGGGGTGGTTTGTACCGCTCTCTCAATGGCAGGAGGGTTTATAACCGATCTGAAAATAGGATATTGGCTTGGTACAACGCCTGCTGTCCAGCAGAGGTATAAGTTTCTCGGAACTTTACTTTCAGCAGCTTCAGTTGGTCTTGTTATATTGATGCTTTACAAAACTTACGGATTCGGTCCGGGTGGATTGGAAGCACCTCAGGCATCTGCGATGGCAGCTGTTCTTAAACCTTTAATGACGGGTCAGCCGGCTCCATGGCTTCTTTACTTAGGGGGAGGATTTCTTGCTCTGGTACTTGAGTTTGTGGGTGTTCCGCCGTTAGCATTTGCACTCGGTATGTATTTACCGCTCTATTTGAATACTCCGATTCTTGCGGGAGGAATAATTGCTCATCTTGTCTCAAAGAGTTCAAAAGATAAAAAGATTTCAGATGAGAGAAAAGAGAGAGGCACACTTATAGCATCGGGATTCATTGCCGGCGGGGCTATTATGGGTGTCCTTGCGGCAACGATAGTATTTATCGGTCAGTCAATAGTCGGAGAAGGCTGGACAATAATGAAGGCAATCGGAACTGAGCATTGGAGTGAGTCCAACGGAGCGGAATATTTAGGATTTGTTATGTTTGCAGTGCTACTGTATTATCTGTATTGGGACTCAAAAAGGGTGAAGTAAAGTAGAGGTTATTTATTTTTTTTGTTAAGGATATATTTTCTGACTGCCCAGTTGTGTTCTTTTAGGTTTTTTGAAAAATAGTGTGTTTTGCTATTTTTTGCTACAAAATAGAGATACTTTGTATTCTCGGGAAACAAAGCCGCTTCTATTGAGTGTATTCCGGGACTACAGATTGGTCCCGGTGGCAACCCTTTGTTAATTCTTGTATTGTAAGGTGAATCCATCTTTAAATCCTTCCATCTGATATTTCCATCCCATTCTCCGCTTTTTTTAAGTGCATATATTATTGTAGGATCACATCCCAAAGGCATTCCTATTCTCAGTCTGTTGTGAAATACGGATGAAATTAGAAATCTTTCTTCTCTGAAAGAAGTTTCCTTTTCTATCAAAGAGGCGAGAGTTAAAACTTCTCTTACACTCATATCCAATTCATCCGCCCTTATCCGGTAACTCTCGGAAAAACTATGTTTAAAGTTATCTATCATTGCTTTAAAAAGCTCTTTTGGAGTAGTTCCTTTGCTGATCATATAGGTTTCAGGAAAAAGATATCCTTCAAGGTTATCGGCTTTATCGTCAAATTCGGATATTAGTGATGTGTCATAGGATATTTTAAAAAGCTTTTCTCTATCTAATCCATAATTAAAAACGAGATAAGAAATTGTCTCATCAACAGTCATTCCTTCTTTTATTGTGACTTTATAAAGAACGACATCGCCCTTAATTAATTTTTGAATTATCTGTTTGGTTGTTAGTGGTTTGGTGAAATCATACTCACCCGTTTTAAAAAAAGATCCCGAATAGAATAATTTATAATAAATTTTAAAATAAAGATAGTTAGGAATTATTTTTTTCTCTTTTAAAATTCTTGCTATCTTCGTTACCGTTGATCCTCCGGGGATTTCCAACTTAATTGATTTTTCAAATCCTTTAAACGGTGTGACCGATTTCTTATAAAAATCATATCCGAAAAAAATCAAAATACAAATCAGAAATATGAACAAAACAATCATTATTTTTTTCATTTTTGCTCCAAATAATCGGTTAGTAATATGTGTGCTGAAAGTGAATCAATAAATTTTTTCCTTTTCTTATAATCAGTGTGAATATCTTTTAACATCTCTTCCGATTCAAAACTGGTCAATCTCTCGTCAACAAGTTTTGTTTCAAGACCGGTTTCAGCTTTAATTTTATTCATAAATTTTACTACTTTTTTAGATAAAGGACTTTTTGTATCATTCATGTTAATAGGATGCCCTATAAGTATTATTTTTATCTCATATTCAAAAATTATTTTTTTTAAATCCGTTAAAAGGCTTGTTCGGTCTTTATTCATTATGGATTTAATCGGAGTGGAAGTTTTCAGGGTAGAATTTCCTACTGCCAATCCTACTCTTTTTTCTCCATAGTCAAGTGCAAGTATATTCATTTTATTCAGGTATGTTAATTTTTCCTCGTGATTTTTCAAAATGTTTAAATCCAAGTTCTATTAGTTCGGTTATCAGAGACTCAAAAGTAATTCCACATGTTTCCCATAGTTTGGGGAACATGCTTATTTTAGTAAAGCCCGGTATTGTATTTATCTCATTAATAATAATCCTGTCGGTTTCTTCTTCAATAAAAAAATCTACTCTGGAGAATCCGTTCAAATATAGAGCTTTATATGCGATTAGAGCGGATTCTTGCAGTTCTTTCTCCATCTTTATATGCAAGTCGGATGGAATCTGAAATTTTGTTTTACCAAGGATATACTTATCCTCGTAATCATAAAAATCTCCTGATGGAATAAAAGAGCCGGATTTAGAAGCAGTGGGATTTTCATTACCTTTTACTGAAACTTCATATTCCATACCCTTTATCTCTTTTTCTATTATGATCTTTGTGTCATATTTAAATGCCTCTGATATTCCTTTTAAAAGTTCTGTTTTATTTTTAGCTCTTGAAATGCCTACGGATGATCCCAGAGCACAAGGCTTAATGAAGCAAGGATAATTAAAAGAGTCGGCAACAACATTTGAAATATAATCGGGATCGTTTTTAGAAAATACGTGGTAATCTGGAACTTGAAGTCCCGCCTCGGTAAATAATTTTTTTGATATCGCTTTATCCATTGCGATATTAGACGATAACGATCCGGCTCCTACAAAAGGTACCCCCGCCATTTCAAAAATTCCTTGAAGTCTTCCGTCTTCTCCATTCGGGCCATGGAGAACAGGAAAATATATATCTATTTTTTCGGAATAATAAATATTTGATCCCCATGGAATGAAATCTCCTTTCTTGGCAGAATCCTTTTCAGGGGTTTTTATGTTATCTTCATTAACAAAAGACCATTTCCCCTGTCTGTCGATGTATATGAGGGTAGTATTAAAAAGATCTCTGTCAATATTCTTAAAAATTGAAGTTGCAGATCGTATTGATACTTCATGTTCTGCAGATTTTCCTCCGTAAACAATCCCTACATTTTTTTTATCTACTTCCATTTTTTTTCACCGATAAATAATTAAAGTTTCACATTACTTCTATTTTTAGCGGAATAAAACATATAGTAATAATAGTTCCTTAAAATATTTTTAACATAATTCCGCGTTTCTGAAAAGGGGATCATTTCAATAAACTTTTCCTCTTCAAAATTTCCAAAATTTTCTATCCATTTTTTTACTCTATGTGATCCGGCATTATAGGCGGCGAGAGCAAGATAGATCTTTCCGTCATATTTGTTTAAAAGTTCCTTTAGGTGAGCGGTTCCCAATCTGATATTAATTTCGGGATTATAAATTTGATTCTTTTTCAATTTAAATCCGAGTTTCCTTGCTGTCTGTTTTGCTGTTCTATCAATTAATTGCATAAGTCCTTTCGCTTTTGCAGGGGAAACAATATTGGGTCTGAACATGCTCTCTCTGTTAATTATAGCAAGAATCAGTTCTTTTTTTATTCCTGAACCTGAAATATATTTTGCAATAAGTTTTTCATATCGTAACGGGAGATAAATTTCTCTAAGGAAATAAGGTAAAATTATTTCCTGATAATTATCAAAATTATTCTTAAAGGAGGTGAATGTAAAATAGTGATCTCCTCTTTTAAAATATATTAATGTTTCAATAAATTTGATGGAATTCATATCTTCCGTAGAAAGATTCTCATTATTTTTTATCCAAGATATATATTCCAAAGATTCATCGGATAATCCGTATCTTAAGAATTCTTTTATATGAAAAACCAGTCTATAAAATAATTCGGATCCTTTCTTATTGAATAGATTCTTAAAAGTATTTTTTTTAAAATGATTCTTTACGTCGGAATACTGCGTTAGGCGAGCGTAATAATAAGTGAATGGATGTTTCTTTATCTCCGAATAGTTTTTCTCTGAGATAAATGAGTACCAGAATGAATTTGCCAGCCTATAGGATCGTACGGATGATTTACTCCCTTCATAAAACAATGATTTTACCCCTTTATAATCTTTTACTTTGATTTTAAGCCAAACAGAAGTCCAGAGTGCTTTCCAGTAATCTTCGTTGTAATTGCTTTTATCCGCTTTAGTTAGTGAAATGAATTTTGAAAAATATTCCAAAGATTTTTCGGATTCTCCTTTCATTAGAAATAATGAAGCTATATCGTATATCAACCTTTTGTAAGTAACTTTATCCGATATTATTTTTTCAAGAGCTTGATCAATATTTGCATAGTCTTGCTCTCTGATTCTCATTTTTAGGAGGAGTTTTTCTTTTCCGGTTTGAAATCTTGTTGATTTGATCTTTTTTAATAATAGTTTGGTTCTTGAATACTGTTTTTTAGAATAAGCTATTTCCGCAGATACAAAATATATTAGTTGCTTATCTTTAATATATTTGGAAATGTTACGAAAGTCTGAAAAATTCCCTTTTTGAAGCATATTTTCAAGTTTCTTGTTCCAAAAACTTTGTGAAATTTTTTTTAAAAATCCGGATAATTCCGTTTCCGAAAGGTAATTTGTAAAAAATTTTATTGGATGTGAAAGTAACAAACTGCCGAAAATTTCATTTGATTTTGTCTCGTTTTTTAAAAATATGAATGATTTTAACAACATCATATCATAGGTAAAACCGTATTTTTCCCCGTTGTACTCATCTATGTATTCACTATATTTTTGTTTAATAAACAGGTTTCTTAATTTAAGTTTGTTTTTTTCATAGAGTAGGTATTTATCATCCGAGTTAAATTTATTTATAAAATCATCAATTATACCGTAACTCTTATTTTCCAGTTCGGAACTTAGAGATCTTAAAGTAATAAAATCCTTTATAAAACTCTTATTATTTTCGGTATTATTAATATCTTCGGTAATATTTTTAACATTTATGTTGTTTATTGAGGTAAATATTTTATATTTTTCAAATATTCCCGAATTGTCTTCTGTTTTATAGTAATCATCGGTCTTAGGCATTCCTACCAACATGGTTATAAGCATAGATAAGGCAAATGAGACAATTAGAATAAGTTCAATTTCAAACAGATATTTTATCCAATTATTATTCTTAAATAGTTTCAAAATCATATCCGTTTAATGATTCTTTGTCTCCGTTTGCGAGAGTTTCCACTAATTGAATTTCAAATGGTTTTAAATCTTTATGTTTACTCAGATATAGTTCTTTGGATTGAAGTATGGTGCCTTTTAACTCTTCGTATATCCTCTTATTTAAACGTGCATCTTCAACTTGTTTTTTATTGTATAGAATCATATCGTTTACAATCACTCTTGCGAGACGTTCAGGATCACTATCTTTGATATTAATTGGTTTTGGTTCTTCTTTAATTATTATTTTTTCATGGGAATCGGATTTGGATTGTAAATCTTGATTAAATTCCTGAGTTTTTACTTTGGCAAGAACCCTTTGGCGTATAGGGAGCAGATCAAGACTCATTTCTCCGACAGTCGATATGATCTCTATCTCTTTTATTCCCATATCGGCACCGGATAAAATATCCGAATAGACAATAGCTTGAGGTTTCCCCTTCACAAAAAACGGTAATACAAGTATTTTATCCGGAGTAATATTTCCTAAACGGTTGTAAATAAGATGATTATCTTTATGCTGAAGGGGATCACCGATAAACGGTTTCTTACTTTTCAAAACATGTTTAAAAACAGTATCGGCGGAGAGTGAAAAAAAAATCTTTTTTAAATCGGAGTTTTTCATTTCCGTGTTTCCGTCCATGATCCCTGAACTGCCCCATCCTACAAGTTTATCATCTCTTAAAAGAAATATTGCTGTCCTGCTGCAAAACATGTTTATCCCGTTTAAGAGATCTGTAATAAGACTTACTTGGCTTACCGAAGAAGATATCTTTTTTACAATAGAGTGCAGATTGTTGATGGATTCTTCTTTCCCCATTGATGACGATAGGCGTTTAAGTTCTTCAAATTCCTGCATAATTCCGCTTTTTGCATTTTCTATTTTTGAAATCAGACTATTTTTATCAGACATAATATCTCCTGTTAAACTCCGGATTCAAGGCGACTGGCAAGCAGTTCCGGTAATCCGGCGGCTCTTATCTTTTTTTGTGCCTTTTTAATGTTATACTCATATCTTGAAAAGATAATTTCCCGTTTATCGGAATCATAAATTATAAAACTTGCATTGGGATCTTTATCTCTCGGTTGTCCGATTGATCCGGGATTAATGAGATATCTGGTGTTAGGGTCAAGTTTTATTTTTTTATCGGTCTTTAGCGGGATTGCATTAACTTTGTTATTTCTTTGGAAGTAGATAACCGGAAAATGTGTATGACCGAAGAATCCTATTGAAGTTTTCATGAATTTCATTGACTCTATTGCCTCAAAAACGGAGAAGACATAGTAATCTTCATCAAAGGTTGAACCGTGGCATATTGTTAAAAAACGGTCTATGATAAACGGACCTTTTTTCAAATTTTTAAGAAATTCTCTGTTGTTATCGGAAAGTTGGACCTTACTCCATTCAGCGGAAAAAGCTGCGACCGGATTAAATAAAGAGGATGATTCCAAGCTTGCAATTACTTTATCATGATTTCCTCTGATGGAGAATGCATTCTTCATACTTCTGAAAAGAGAGATTGTTTCGTTGGGATTGGCACCGTATCCTACGAGGTCTCCGAGAAATAGAAATTTATCAATCGTCTTATAGTCTTTTGTCAGCATGAGTTTTTCAAAAGATTCTATATTGCTGTGAATATCACTGAAAATTAGATATCTCATAATCCCGATTTTCCCCTGAAAATATTAAATTTCACTTGACTTAGTATACTTGTTTAAAGAAAAATATTCAAGGGTTTGAATATTTTTGAAAGTTTCATATCAAGTTTTGTCCCCATATCTGATTTTTGAATAGAGATAAGAAGCATTGTATGAGCTTCTTACAAAAGGTCCCGATTCAACAGCTTTAAATCCCATTCTTTTAGCAAGTATTTTCAGTTTGGCAAATTTTTCAGGTGTGATGTATTCTTCAACATCTCTATTTTTTTTCGAAGGTTGCAAATATTGACCGATTGTTAAAATATCGACTCCGTTATCAAGGATATCTTCAAATAATTTTTTAATCTGTCTATCTGTTTCACCCATTCCTACCATCACTCCCGATTTGGTTATAAATCCTTTTGATTTTGAAAATCTAAGAACCGATAAAGAGACATCATAATTATTTTCTACTCTATTGAATCTTGTGTAAAGTTCTTTAACCGTCTCAATGTTATGGTTCAAAACATCCGGATTTCCATTAAGTACCCTCTCAATTGATTTTTCATTACCTTTAAAGTCAGGTATAAGAACCTCTATTTTTAGAGTCGGAAATTGCATTTTTAAAGTCTCGATAACATTTTTGAAATGGAGAGAACCGCCATCGGGAAGATCATCTCTTGTTACCGATGTAATCACTACGTATTCAAGCTTCATGAGTTTTATCATTTCGGAAATTTTTTCAGCCTCTGATATATCGGGAACTTCACAGACGCCACTTTGTACAGAGCAGAATCCACAGTTTCTGGAACATATATTTCCCAAGATAAGGAATGTTGCATGATTTTTATTCCAGCATTCTCCCATATTCGGACATTTTGCATCCTGACAAATTGTGTGGAGTCCACGAGTAGTCAAATCATTCTTTAATTTGAAAAATTTATCACCGGAAGGAATTCTTTTCCGGAGCCAATCCGGTTTTTGTGATTGTCTCATGGAATTATGTTTTGACGAAATCCGTTAATTATTTAATGAGATAGATTTGTTTTTGAGGTTTGGACAACCACCTTGCTCCATCGGATGTTATAACGATCATCTCCTCTATAGTCACTACCCCCTGTTCTTTTAGATATAGTCTCGGTTCAATCGTAAATATTTGACCTTCCTCAAGTTCAAGGTAGGGGAGGTTACCGTATCTCTCCCAAGACGGAGCAAGGAGAGCACTTCCGTCATGAGCAGTACGACCAACTTGATGACCAAGTGCGTGTGGATACTCTGTATAACCTCTGGAAACTATATATTCTCTTGCGATTGTATCAATGTCAATTCCTCTTACTCCGGGTTTTATTGCGTCGAACGATAGTTGAATGGAATTCACAATAGTTTCAAATCCGTCAATTACCACATCGGGAGGTTTTGTCTCCCCCTCTTTTAGGACATACCATGTCCTTTGCAAGTCAGAGCAATATTTTTCGTATATCACTCCCGAATCAATGTTAAAAACATGCCCCCGTTCAACTTTTTTATCGGTCGGACCGGAGTGGGCTCCGGTTTCTTGGGGACCTGTAAAAACAGACGGGTTTACTTCTTCTTCCCACGACGGTTCCAATTGTAATTTTAAACGTTCTTTTGTAATAAAAGCCGCTATATCTTTTTCACTCATACCGGGTTTAACAAATTCTGTAACTTTATCGTATATATTTAGTGTTATCTCAATTGCTTTTTCTGTTCTTTTTATCTCGTCATCAGATTTTCTGCCACGCAATTTGGAAATTAGTTCTTCAGCGGATACAATTCTATTCATATAATCGGTACCTTTAAATAATTCCTGAAGTTTTAAAAATTTACCGTATGTCAATCCGTCTGCTGAAGGAGAATCCAATGAGTAATTAAGAGCTATCTTTGCAGGATCTCTGCTTTTGATAATCTCTATCAGAGAATCTTTCGGAGAATTTGTGTATGGAATTACTTTGTCAAAGAGAGCAAGATTATCCATTTTTTCTTTATCAAGGTTTCCAACAACGGCTAATTTATCACCGGATTTTGTGAAAATGAAAAAAGATAACCATGTAACACCTGTTCCTGTTATAAAATCAATTATAGGATCGGAAAGTAATTCAGACTCCTTTTCGACAATCATCCACATATCTATGTCAAGTTCTTTAAGAATACTTATTGATTGTTCGATTTTTTTATTTTCCATTGATTTCTCCTAATTAAAGCGGGAAAGTACCGATTCTTTTACTTTGTCATAAAGTTTTCTATTTATCCCTATGTCATATTTTGACCTTTTATTGAGGATAAACGATACAAAATAATTGTTTTTCATCTTTGTCAACTTGTCTTTATAAAATTGTTCCCTATCATTCATAAAATCTGTTTCACTTGTTGCTTTAATATCTTTTGCACGAAAGATTACAATATTGTTACCGATTCTTGTAGGATTTGAAAATTTGTTTTCGTCACTGTTAAAGACAATTGAATCAAGTTTCTTATTTTTCCCGACTCCGGCAAGTTCATTTCCCCTTTGGTAGTTTATGTTTTCAAGTTTCATATTTTTATCGTTTAAAAATTTCTCTAATTTTTTCTTATCTGAAATTTTGTTGAGAGATAAAGTTAGTGAACTGTTCTTTTTTATAGCATCTATCATCCGCTTGTCTTTTATTACAAGTGTTCTTACTTTATCCTTTACGTTTTCAAACGATTCGTTTTCGGGATACTTAATGGATAGAAGTTTAATGATTGCCATACCGTCTATAAATTCCGCAGGATAATCGATCTCTTTCTCTTTCATTGTAAACATTTTTCTTGATAGATATCCGAATTGTTCAATATCTTTAACAGCTTCGCCATTAGTAATATATCCTGTTTCGACTATTTTTAAAGATTTGTTATTTTTAACTTTGTCAAAATTTCCCGTCTCCATAATTTTTTTGTAAATTTTATCAAGTTTAGCTCTTACAATCTTTCTTAATCCTTCTCTTTCCAATAAATTTTTAATTTTCGGTTTTGCAGTTTCATATGGCTCCTGCCTCTCAAGAGTTTTTTCTTTTGCATACAGGATTGAAAATCCATTTAAAGTATCAACAGGATCGGAAATCTCACTCTGTTTAAGTGATTTGATAATACTTCTTTCCTGAGAAGTGAAACTTTTCCACTCCGAATAACCCCAGTCTCCTCCGTTATCTTTTTTTCTATCTTTTGAAAAAAGGCGGGCTGACGATTCGAAGTTTGATGTGTTCAGTTCTTTCCTAAGTTTTTCGATCCTTTTAAATACTTCTTCTCTGTCTGTTTTGTTGTAGTCAATAAATATCCTGCTTATTTTTATTTTTTCCGGAATCCGGAATTGGTCTTTTTTTTCTCTAAAATAATCATAATAATCCTGTTCCTTCAACTTAAGATCTTTCTTGAAATCATCAAATCTCAATGCAATGATGTTTGCACTTCTCCTTTCCGGTGTTTTAAAGGAATCCTTATTCTTTTCAAAGTATTCTTTTAATTCTTCTTCGGAAGCGTTAAAATCACTTTGTTTTGAATCAACTTTTATTTTAATATAATCAAGATTTACCGAATCTTTCTCCTTGCGGTATTTTTCTCTTAGCGAATCGTTATCAACAACTAATGAAGCAGTTACCAACTGTTTTAGTTTATTGTTAATGATATCTTTTTTTAAGTCGGATTCAAAATCTTTTGCATTGGTCCTAAACATGGCAAGGTACCTTTTATATTTGGTTATCCCTATAAACTTTCCATCCTTCTGAAAGGCAGGATGGTTTACTATCATCTCTTTTAATTCACTTTTTGTTGCACGTATATTCAGTTTCTTTGCTTCAATTCCGATTATTGAAGAGTTGATAAGGTTCTGAAGGATTTGTTCCGGAATTCTCATCTGAGTTATTAATTCCTTGTTGAAGTTACCTTTCATTTGATTCTTGTAATTATCAAGTGTCTGAAGAAGTTGTTTTTGAAATCGCTCGATCTTTATCTCATTGTCTCCTATTTTTGCTATTACCGTTTTACTTACACTTCCACCTGAGAAAATATCTGTAAATGAAAATCCCAGTAAGAATGCTATAATGACTAACCAAAGTGTCCATGAATATTTTTTAAAATCGTCTCTCATTGATCTTAGCATTTGTTTAAACCTCCGTATCGTTTTATTGATATCATTCTATATTTTTCCTGAAAAACTATATTGAATTTAAGCTAAATGGTATTACAAAAATCCTTAAAATTCAAGTTAATGTATACCTAAACAATCTGTTTTCTATAGCGTATTTCCCATCCGGATATTTTCATTTATAACCAGGGAAGACATATTTATCTTTATATGGTTGGCAATGCTATAATTTTACCGAATTAAAATGTATAACCTTTATCAAAAGCTTTAAGATTCAGATCTATCGATTTGGGAGGAACTTTTCTCTTTACGACATTGACCCATATGTCTTTATCTATATCCATTCTTGACGCCAGAACACCTATAAGGACAACATTTGTTGCCCGCAAATTTCCGAGTTCCAGTGCGATATCCGAAGCCGGTATCATAACGGGATTTTTTGAAAATTTTTTTATTTGTTCTTCAACATCCGGTGGATAATCCGTCAACCCCGATGAAACGGGAAGCGGTTCCCATACAAAATTGTTAACGATCATTACTCCGTCGTCTTTGAGGAAGTTTATATTTCTCAATCCCTCAAGTTTTTCAAATGCAAGGATATAATCCGTGTTATTAATTGCCGGAAGAGGGGAAAAAACATCATCTCCGTATTTTATAGTTGCAATTACATCTCCACCACGTTGGCTCATTCCGTGAACTTCACTTTTTTTTACATTATATCCCGATTCCAAGAGAACGTCCGACAAAAGATCACTTGCGGTCAGGACACCTTGTCCTCCGACACCTGCTATGATTATTGATTCCATTATTTACCTCCGTTTAGAAATTGTTTAAGAGTTACATCATGAATATGCATTTCACTTTCATTCTCAAAATGCATTGCATCGTGAGGGCATACTTGTATGCAAACGGAACAACCCGTGCAAAGTGTGGAGACTATAAATGCTTTTCCGTCTTTTGATGTTATTGCCGGACATCCGAGTTTTAAGCACATATTGCATTTAACACATTTCTCGGGATCAACGACAGTAGGTGACCACTTTGCCTTCTTGAAAAGTAATGCACAAGGTCTTTTTACAACGATTACAGAAAGTTTTTCTTTTTTTAATTCTTCTCGTAGTAAAGTCCTGATACCTTTTACATCGTAACCGTCAATTTCGAAAGAATTCTTTATCCCGAGACCGTCTCGTACAAGTTTTAATATATCTATTACAGGTGCATCATCTCCCATCAATGTTTTCCCCGTCCCGTGATTTTCTTGATGACCTGTCATTGCAGTGATTGAATTATCAAGAATGAGAACGGTTCCGTGACTGTTATTGTAGACAAGGTCAAGTAATCCGGTAATACCCGAATGGAAAAATGTCGAATCTCCGATAACAGCTACAATTTTGAGTTTTTTTCCACCCCTTTTCATCGCCTTTTCCATTCCTAACATTGCGGTTATCGATGCTCCCATATCAATTGTTGTATCCATGGCATTTAAAGGGGGTAAACCTCCGAGAGTGTAGCAGCCGATATCACCTGTTACCGTAGCTTTTTGCATACTTAGATTGTGAAATGTTGCCGTATGAGGACATCCGGGACACAGTGAAGGTGGTCTTTTCGGAATAGTTTCCGTATCAAATTTTTGTGCCAAGTTTTTTTTCCCAAGTGAACTTAGAATTACATCCTCGGTCATTTCTCCTGTCAGTGGAAACAGGTTTTTACCTATTATTTCCTTTTCCGGTGTTATTGCTCTTG
>Ga0256846_1000170_pt1 | contig 28504 bp, 24 predicted proteins | sample TevniametaG_FD_189098 | JGI IMG/M metagenome (GOLD analysis project Ga0256846, IMG submission 189098) | Tube worm associated microbial communities from hydrothermal vent at the East Pacific Rise, Pacific Ocean - Tevnia | ecosystem: Host-associated > Annelida > Integument > Unclassified ...
ATAAGTCCGTTTTTTGTCGGTATAATCGTATATGTTAAATAGTAGGGAAAGAAAACTTTTAAAAAGTCTTGACATTCTTTTTTTGTTTTTTATTATTTGGTTGTTAACGAGATATTTTAAGGGAGCAGGGGTTCTTGTCTAAAAAATTATTGCGAAAAAGGGATAGACAAACCTCCTTAGTAAAGTTTTTTGCTAATAAAAAATTCATTAAAAAAACTAAAATTTAAAGGAGGGTATAATGGAAAAAGTTATGAGGTTTTTTTTGTCTGTTAGTATAATTTGTATACTTGTGTTTTTTGTTTTTGGGTTATCATTAGATTTACGTGCTGATAAGACTAATTGTAAATACCGCAGGTTTGATAAACTCTGTCCGGATCATAAAACAGAGAAAACTATCTGCAAGGATAATGGAGATGAGGATTGTACATCCCAATATTGTACAGGTAGTGGGAATAATAATCCATTCTTACCTTTATGGTATTGATTGATTTAGTGTAGAATTTAATAAATAACCTGTTAGCGACTCTATCTTGTTGGGCAGGTTATTCTTTGAAGGAGAGGAGAAAATGATTCGATCTTTTTTGTTGTTGGTTTTTTATATGTTCATTCTGTTAGCTTGTTCTGAAAATAAATCGGAAATTTTAAGAATTAATTATCAAGAATTCAACATTCGGAAGCATGCTCTCAAACATTTTTCGGAGTTAGGAGAAATAGAAAAGGTTGTGCAGATTGAGACGAATGATCATTGCTTGGTTTCTTATGCAATAAATGTTGTTGCATCAAATAATGGCGATATATATATTGCAGAAAAAGATTCTCAAAAGAAAGTATTCCGTTTTGATAAAAATGGTACGTTTATTTCCAGCTATGGTGTTGTAGGAGAAGGTCCGGGTGAAAGTAAAGAGATAGCTTGTTTTGATATTGATCATGATCAAAGCCTTTATATTTCCGGTGGGAATAAGATAATAAAGTATAATGCAAACGGGACGTTTGTTAAAGAGTTAAAGACAGATTTTGATGGTCAGGATATAAAGGTTATCGGTGATAAAATATATGTTTATAATTCTTACCCATCGTTTAATAATGATAAAAGTTCCAAGCATGAAATTTATATTTATAGTCTTGACTTAGCTTTTGTGAGAGGTATTGGCACTTTTGATGAAAGATTAATGAAACACTCATTTTTTCCATTCAACGTTTTGACAAAATGCAAAGATAAATGCTTTTATTCAAAACTATACAATTTGGGATTTAGATCAATTGATCCTAATAAGCTCTCAATTTCAGATGTCAGTATCCCAATTTCAAGTGATAAGTTAGATGGATTGTTCAAAAAAAAAAGATTAAAGAGTAAAGAGCGTAATCAGATAAATGCTTTAACCCATTTCTTTATGTTTTTCTACGGGTCGGATAATTATATTTTTGGTGCAGAACGTTGCCGGAGTAAAAATATTTTGAGTTTTTGGAAAATAAATCCCGAGTTAAAAACAATTGATAAATATCCTTTTACAAAATTAATTCATTATTTGGAAGATGATAAGGCTGAGATCTGTTTTGATCGTGTCTCCGGAGCATACAAAGACGGTGTGATTCTTGCAATTGAAGATTCAGAACGGTTCCAAAATTATAAGAACAAAGAACCACTTTTTAAAAAGATAAAGTTTGAATTGAGTGACAATCCGATTTTAGTTTTTCTCAGGATTAATTGAAATGAAGAAAATTAATTTTGTTCTTATGGCTATATTTGTTTCTATTTGTTTGGGCTCCGATATTATTTTTAGTTGAAAGAGATGGTAAGATCATTTCTTCACATACGCCAATTGCAGGACGACCGGAGTATTCAAAGCCTTTTCATGATTTATGTATTAGATTAATTACAAAGGAGTTGTCATTTGGGAAATAAAAAGAGGGGTGACGATGAATTTTTCTCCTCTCTCTTTGGGAGAGGAGTCGGTAGGGTATTATAGAGTAGCTACGGATTAAGTTGTCAATAAAAAAGTGAATCGTTCCCATTTTACATAGACAATGTATTATAGTGATTGTAAAATAATCCGATGGGAAAGATAAAAAGTATCTGTGTGTTTTGCGGATCTCATAAAGGGGGGGATCCGGAATATTTGAATGCTGCTTATGAGACAGGAAAATATCTTGCCGAAAAAGGAGTTGAGCTTGTATACGGAGGGGGGAATGTAGGGTTAATGGGGATGGTTGCCAAAGGTGCCTTGGAGACCAATGGAAAAGTGACAGGTATTATTACTAAAAACTTGATGGAAATGGAGGTAGGGCATACAGGCTTGTCAAATATGAGAGTAACCGAATCTATGCATGAAAGAAAATTTCTAATGAATAAGCTTTCCGATGCTTTTATTTCTCTTCCGGGAGGTATAGGGACATTGGAGGAGACTTTTGAGATGTTTACATGGTTTCAGTTGGGTGATATTGCAAAACCCATAGGTATTTTGAATGTATCCGGATACTATTCGATACTAATAAAATTTTTAAACCATGTTGTCGGTGAAGGATTTTTAAGAGAGGAGCATTTTGACTCGTTAATAGTTGAATCAAACGTTGAAATATTGATTGATAAAATTTTGAAATCCGACATTAATCCTATCGGGAAGTGGTTTGACAAGGCACAAAATTTTGTACAATAATTATAAAGTCTATCAAAGATTTATCTTTTTCTGAACAGATAATTACCTTTTGCTTGAGTCAGATTAAACAGACCGTTATCGAAAACCAGTCTTCCCCCTGCAATTACTTTTAACGGACATCCTATAGTTTTTATCCCCTCGTAAGCAGAAGAGTCACAATTCTGAAACTGATTTTTTGCAGATATAAATGACTCTTTATTTGTATCCCATAGAACAATATCTGCATCTGATCCCTTCATTATTGTCCCTTTTGCAGGATATAATCCGAATATTTTTGCAGGTCTGGTTGAAGTAAGGTTAACAAATCTGTGGATGTTTATTTTTTTTTCAGAGACCCCTTTTGTGTACATTAAAGACATTCTGTGATCTACTCCTCCAATCCCCTTTGGAACTATTGTAAAATCATTCGGACCGGAATAATCATCATTTTTTAAGTTAAAAGGGCAGTGATCGGAACTTATTACTTCGAGTATCCCGTTACTTATTCCATCCCATAATTTGTTAATATCGAAAGTTTGTCTGAGAGGAGGACTCATTATGAATTTTGCACTCTGTTTGCCTTTCTTATACACTGAATCGTTCAGGATAAGGTAGTGGGGGCATGTTTCGGCATAAACCGATACACCGTCTTTTTTTGCTTTGAGAACACTCTCAACTCCTTCTTCCGTTGATAAATGAACTATGTATAAAGGACATTTGGTTATCTTAGAGAATAGGATAGCCCGATTAACCGCATCAATTTCCATTTCCGCAGGTCTGCTGGCAGGGTAGTTTGAAATATCGGTTCTTTTTGATGATATCAGTTGTCCCTTGATAAATTCTTCAATATCACCATTCTCACAGTGGATCATGGAAATCCCTCCGGCATTTTTTATCATTGCCATTGCCTTGAGAATATCGTTGTCGTTCATTCCAATCGAGTTTTTGTATGCCATATAAAGTTTAAACGAGATTATTCCCTCATTTTGTACCATATCATTTATCTCTTTTTCCGTATAAGACTCCATGGAGGTTATCGACATATGAAGTGAATAATCGCATAGTGATTTTTCCGTCTCTTCCATTCTTTTTAACAAAGCTTCTTTTAGTGGTTCACCTTTTTGCGGAGTAACAAAATCCATAAAAGTTGTTGTCCCACCCGATAGTGCAGCTATTGAGCCTGTTTCGAAATCATCTGATGATATTGCTTTACCTGATCGAAGCGACATATGAACGTGGGGATCAACTCCTCCCGGTAGGATAAGAAGTCCGGTTGCATCTATTGTTTCAAAATTGTTCCCTGATATAATTAATTTTTTCCCTATCTCTTTTATTTTTCCATCGGATATCAGGATGTCTCCCACGTATTGTTTGTCGTGTGTGGTGATAATTCCGTTTTTAATTAAAAGATCTTTCATTATTCACTCTTTAATTGCAAGACCGGTTTTTTTATTAAAATCCTTTATAAGTTCGTCCCATTTCTCGGGGAGCGAGAACATTTGTTCCCATATTTTTTTGTCATACCAAAGTCTGTTCAGGTCTTCGATATCTTTCTTTTGCTGTTCCACCCATGTGAAATATTTTAGGTTGTGAATAGCTTTTCTGTCATTATATGTTAATTCTTTAAGGTTATCAGTTCCGGCTCCGAGAATAACCCGATCAAAATCTTTATAAGCATTAATTTCGGAATATGCCCCTTTGTCGAGGTTTTGTTCCCGAAGTCTCGAAAGATACAATTCGGAAGAGTCTGTTGCAACGGAGAAGATTATATCGTCACTTGTCAGTTCATAATATTTCGCAGCCTTAATTGCAGTAAGGAGATTGGAAATAGAAGAAATTCCCAATAGATCAAGATTGTTGATTGTTTTCTCTTTAACACCTTCTCCGATCAATATTTTTTTTCCGATTTTTTCATTAAAAAGTCTCAATATTTTCATACAATCTTCATCATTAATTGCAACAACCATGTCGGTATTTTTTACATTGTGAATCCACGGAACATGTTTATCTCCGATTCCCTCTATCCTATGACCGCCGAAACCGTTGTTTAGGAGAGTAGGGCATTGAAGTGCTTCGGAAGCAATTATTTTAATCCATGGGAATTTTTCCTTCAAATAATCTCCGGCAGCTATAGTTCCTGCAGAACCTGTTGCCGAAACATAAGCGGCAATATTCCCTTGTCCGTTAAGATTTTCTTTGAAAACTTCCTCAATAGCACTACCGGTAATATTGTAGTGCCATCCACTATTTCCAAATTCATCGAATTGATTGAACACTATTACATCATTACGAGTCTCTTTTAACTCCCAACATTTATCGTAAATTTCCTTAACATTTGATTCGCATCCGGGAGTTGCTATTACTTCCGATCCTATCTCTTCAAGCCAGTCAAAACGTTCGCGACTCATCTCTTCGGGTAGTATTGCAATAGATTCACAACCCATGAGATATGAGTCAAATGCTCCTCCCCTGCAATAATTACCTGTAGAAGGCCAAACAGCTTTATGAAATGTCGGATCGAATTCTCCTGTTATTATTTTAGGAGCAAGGCATCCGTAAGCGGCTCCGACCTTATGAGCACCTGTTGGAAAATATTTACCTACAAGAAGGATTATCCTTGCTTCAACACCTGTTATCTCTTTAGATAATTCCAAATAATTAACTTTCCCGAATCCCCCCCCCATTCTTTTCGGCTCATTTTTCCATGTTATTCTGAAAAGGTTAAGGGGATGGAGATCCCAGAGACCGATTTTACTCAATTTTTGTTTTATGGCTTCAGGAATAAGTTCAGGATTTCGCATTTGTTCAAATGTGGGGAGAATTATTTGTTTCCTTCGGAATCTCTCAATAGATTTTTCAACAATCTTTTTATTTATGATTTCCGTGGTTGTTTTTAACATTTTTTTCTCCTGATTATCCATTTCTAAATATAGCTTCTTTAAAACTTTGTCAAGCAGAGGTTTCCTATTAATTATTTACTGGGACTTCCCCCATTTTTTTCCATAGCAGGGAGCTTAATTCTTTTCCCTTCTTGAGAATTGATTCCTCATCAAGAGTCAGAATGTGTTTTTCTTTCATAATGATTTCTCCGTTTGATATCACCGAATCTACACTTAATCGAGACATCCCGTAAACAAAATGTGTATAAAAATTGTTGCTGTTAAAATCAGTTCCCGGATTATAGTTGAAGATAACAAGATTATTATCGTTGTCTCCGACAAATTCATTATTTTGCAAATATTTATGACTGTTTCTCAGTCGTTCATAAATATCCGAAGGAGTGTTGTTGCCAATCATATTTCCAACAAAAAATGCAATATTTGAACTGCCGAGTATATTGTTGTTCATTCCGTCGGTTCCAAGCAAAGTTTTATCACCGATCTTTTCGGGAGAGAAGATTCCGACATTGTTGTTAAGATTACTTTCGGGGTTTTGAACTATCCATGCATTTGAAGAAGCAAGCAGAGCTCTTTCATCTTTATCAATATGGATACAATGGGCAAGAATTGAACTGCTAAGAGAAAGTACTCCTGCTCCGTTCAGGCGATGGATTACCCTTTCTCCGTTATTCTTAAAAGTGATTTCCTGATCTATCAAATCCTCCGCTGCGTGAACGTGGATTCCTGTTTTGGAATTTTCTGCAATTTCCACTGCTTTTTTTAAAAGTTTATTTGAGACGGTAAAAGAGGCATGAAGCCCGACAAGTCCTTGCCCCCCGCCTTCTAAAAATGATTCTGTTTCCAAAATGCCCTCATTTAAATATTTTTCTCCGTCTCTATCTGATAGTTCATAGCAGAGCAGAGAATTCACTCCACCGTTGTCGAGAGATTTTTTGATCGTATTAAGAGAATCGCTTATTGAGAGAGGAGAAGAGTGATGGTCAATTATAAAAGTCACACCGTTTTTAATGGAATTAATTGCAGATATCAGAGCACTTATTTCTATCATCTCTTGAGTAAGTGATTTATCGAGTTTCCACCAGATATATTTTAAAATCTCAAAAAAATTATTCGGAATTATTTTTGGAGAGGGCATTCCAAGTGCGAGTGTGGAATAAATATGGTGATGAGAGTTAACAAATGATTTGGTTATATACTTACCTTTACAATCAAAAATTTCGGAGTTTTCAGGGATTGAATTTACAAATTCAATACCCCCTTTTTGTCCTTTGCTTACCTTTAGAATCTTGTTGGAAAAGTGGAGTGTCTTATAATCAATGTATATACCGTTTGTCAGGTAAAGATGAGCATTCATCTTTTTAATTCTTGTTTTACTGCGATTCCGAGTTCTTTGAAAGAGTAGGGTTTTTTAATATAAATTCCCGCTCCCAGTTTTTGTGCTTGTTTTACCCTATCTGTTTCTGAGAATCCACTTACTATTATTGCTTTTAATGATGGATCAATTTTAGAAAGTTTTTTAAATGTATCAAGTCCGTCAATCCCGTTTTCCAAAAGCATATCAAGTATTACCATATCGTATTTTTTCTCTTTAAATTTTGAGACCGCTTCTTCACCACTGGAAACGGAGTCAATATTGTAATTCAGATACGATAAATATTCGGTAGCAATCTCTCTTGGCTCTGATTCATCATCAATAATCAATATTTTTTCTTTTTCCCCTACAAATTCCGAGACGGGAATTTTTTCTCCTTTTGCCGGAATCCTACTAAAAGTTGATGGAAATGTCAGCTCAATGGTTGTCCCTTGACCTTTAACACTTTCAATATTAATCAAGCCCTTATGATCTTTGACTGTTCCCCAGACAACAGACATTCCGAGACCTGTTCCGTTTCTTCCTTTAAGTTTTTTTGTATAAAAAGGTTCAAAAATCTTATTTTTCTCTTCTTCGGTCATACCTACGCCTTCATCATTTATTTTAATTCTTATTCCTGATATGACCTTAGGATTCTTTTTCCATAAATTTTCTGAACTAATGGATATAACACCTTCTTTTGTGGTTGCTTCTGCACTGTTTAGAATCAAATTCATTATCATTGCCGTAAGATGTGTTCTTGAACCCTTTATATTTTGAAGATCGTTCTCTAAATTATGAACAAATTTTATCTTGGGATAATCTGCCTTTATTTTTTCAAATTCGGAAGATTGAAAAAAATCTTTTATAATTGTATTCAAATTTTCAGGTTGAAAATTTGTAACACCTCTTCTTGCTAAAGTTAACAAATCTTCAACTATAGCCGCCGCTTTTTGTCCTGACTTCTTTAGTTTTAAAACGTATTCTTCAACTTTTCTCCCTTTCTTTAGATTCATAAGAATAAGATCGGGATAATTTACTATTGAAGTAAGTATATTGTTGAGATCGTGTGCAACACCACCGGCAAGTCTTCCCAAGGCCTCCATCTTTTCAGATCTATTGAGTTTTTCCTGGAGTATTTTTTTCTCTTTCTCGTAAGCTTTCTGAGAGGAGATATCTTTAAATGTTGCGACTTTTACATATCCCGAGTCAAGATCAAAGTTTTTTATGTTACTCATACAAAAGATCACCGATTTGTTTTTTGTAAGCAATCTTATTTCGATTGGAATATCAGAGTCCGAAACCTCTCTCCTTTTAATTGCAATATATGAAGAGTCATGAAACAAAATTGATATTTTTTCCCCTACTAACTCATTCAATGTATATTTTGTCATCTTGAGGAGAGCGGAATTAACATCAACAATTTTTTCCATTTCATCATAAAAAAGTATTCCCTCATCGGCAGCATCTGAAAGTTTCCTGAATCTTTTTTCACTCTCTTTTAACGAATTAATTGTCCTTTTCTGTATGATTGAGGCTGCTACAGTTGTCGAAATTGCTAAAAGAACATCAATATCTTTTGTTGAATATGCATTTGGATCGTCATAACTTTGTACGGCGAGAACTCCGATTACCCCTTCGCTACTGGATTTTAAAGGGACACCCAACCATGATTCACAATCCGATCCGATTAGTTTTATATTATCGGTTTTTTGAAGTTGCTCAAGTTGATATTTATTTGCAAGACAGGGGGACCCTTTTTGGAAAACATAATCGGTAATACCGTCTCTCAGGCTTTCAACCATTCCGGATTCATCAATTTCCCCAGGATTTTCATCTATTCCGTATGGAATGTGGTAAATACTCTTTTCTCTGTCAAGTATTAATGCGACATAGAAGTTTCGAGCATCCATAAGTTTACTTATCTCCGTTTGCACAATCATCATTAATTTCTCAAGTGATTCAACTTCTCCTGTTGCCTTTGATATGTTGAAGAGTACGGAGTTGATTCTTTCAGCTTCTTTACTTCTTGTTATATCTCTTACGATTGCTATGATTTTCTTTTTATTTCCAATTGTGATCGGATTAAGACTGACTTCCGTGTCAATGGGTTCATTATTAAATGTTGTGTGAACCCATTCAAAAAACTGAGGTTCTCCATTTAGTGCGGCACTAACTTTTTCTAAAGCCGATTCTTTGGAAAATCTTCCGTCCGGCTGAATTTTAGGGGAAAAATCATAAGGACTTACATTAATCAGTTCATCTTTCGTTTTACATCCGAAAATTTCCAATGCTTTTTCGTTACAATCAATAAAAGTCATTCCGTCCATAAGAATTATTGCGTCATTTATTGAGTTTAAAATAGAGTTGGTATCTTTTTGTATACTACTTAATTTTGTACTTGTTTTTTCTTTATTAAGCTTACTCATCTAAATTTAAGTATAACATATTAACCTGAAAATATGTATTTAATGTTAAGTCGTTATTTTGCGGGGCGGGTTAACGGGAGGGTTTTACGTCTGATGCCATCGTATACGCAATAAGCATTCGCAACAGCTGCAGCTGTCGGAACCAGTCCTATTTCACCGATCCCTTTTGCTCCGTAAGGACCGATAGGATCATTTACTTCAATTTTCTTCACTTCGATTTCTGGAATATCTCCTATCCGAAGAAGTCCGAGATCTTTTAACCTTATACTTATGGGAATTCCATTCTCAACTTTTAATTCCTCCGATACAGCGTATCCGATTCCCATAACTACCGCTCCCTCAACTTGACCTTCAAAAAGGGTAGGATTTATGATCTTTCCTCCGTCATGAGCAGCAATAACCTTTTTTATATTTCCCGAATCATCAAGAGATACAAGCTGGGTTGCATAACTGTAAGAGTAATGGGTGATTATTTCTCCCTGTTCTCCGGGTTTTGTAGAATTTTCAAAACTCCATCTTCCCTTATATACTTTTCCTGTTAAATCGGCGAGAGTGTTTGTTTTAAGATCTTTTTTTAAATCGGTGCATGCCTCAATAATTCCATTTCCGACCAATACTGTTCCCCTACTTGAAGTTGTCATTCCGGCGGTTGCTCCGTCGTCCGTTAAGACTCTGATTTCAATAAATGAGGGATCAATACCTGTTTCCGTGCTGAGTACTTGGATTGCGACAGTGTCTATTCCTTGACCCATTTCCGTCCATCCATGGCAAAGCCTTACTTTTTTGTCGGAAACAATTTCAATTTTTATTTCTGAAAAATCAATCATACCGTTCCCTATACCCGAATTTTTTATTCCACATGCCAATCCTGCATATTTTTCAAAGTAAAAATCATCTTTAACGGCTTGGAGTGTTTCTCTTACACCTACACCTTCTCCTAGAATTTGTCCGGTCGCAGTCATGGATCCTTTTACCAAAGCGTTGTCATATCTTATCTGCCATCGATCGAATCCACCAAGTTTACAGAGTTCATCAATGCAACTCTCTATAGCAAATGTTACCTGATTTACTCCGAAACCTCTCATTGCCCCCGAAGGGATATTGTTTGTATAGACGGTTTTGGATTTAATATCCACAGAAGGGAAAAAATATGCTCCGGTTGCATGTCCTGCAGCTCTCTCAAGGACTTTTGTCCCTACCGATGCATAGGCACCGGTATCACCGATTATTTTTGCTTTAAGTACAGTGAATTTACCGTTTTTGTCACACCCTACTTTATAATCCATTATCAGAGGGTGTCTTTTCGGATGCATTCTAATTGATTCTCCTCTATTAAATTTTAATTTTACAGGCATTTTTGTAATCCATGAAAATAATGAAACATATCCTTGAACAGTCATATCTTCTTTACCGCCAAATCCACCTCCGTTGGCAAGAAGTTTTACGGAAACATTTTTTTCTTCTATTCCCAAGATGTGTGCAATTTGTCTCCTATCTTCATAAATTCCCTGACTTTGGGAAAAAATTTTGATATTTTTTTCTCCTTTTGGTAACGCAACGGCAGATTCGGTTTCTAAAAAAGCATGCTCAATTCTTTGAGTCTTATATCTTCCCTTGACAACGTACTCTGATTCGAAAAGACATTTTTCGGAATTTTCTCCTCTGGTAATTGTCACTGTTTCCAGCAAGTTACCGTCAGGATGGATTTTTATATTGCTTTCTTCCGCTTTTTCCATTTCAATAAGAGGTTCCATTACTTCATACTCAATTTTTATTAGCTTTGCCGCTTCTCTGGCGGTTTTCTCGGTTTTTGCAACAACACCTGCAATCACATCACCAATGTATCTTGTCGTTTCACCCTCGGCAATCATTAGAGGCCAATCATTGTAAATAAGTCCGCAATACCTTTCCCCTGGAATATCTTCTGAAGTGAAAATTCTTATTACACCGTCAACTTTTGCTGCTTTTTCAGTGTTAATCTTCAGAATTTTTGCCCTCGGATGATCTGAAAATCTGAGAGCTGAAAAAACCAAATTGTCAAAAACAAGATCATCAACATATGGGGATTCTCCGGTAGCCTTTTTGTAAGCTTTGTATTTGGGAAAACTGGTTCCTACTTTTCCTGTATTCTCTACAGAATCATTTTTTCCATGATTAAGAATGTTAATTGCATCTTTAGCGGCTTCAATAATTTTTTTATATCCCGTACATCGGCAATAGTTTCCTCGGAGGGCTTTTATTATTGAATCTTCGGATGGGTTCCGGTCATTATTTAGCAGAATTTTTATTCTTGATATGAAGCCGGGGGTGCAAAAGCCACATTGAACGGCTCCTTTTCGAACAAACGAATCCGCTATTATCTCTTTGGTTCTTTGTGGGAAACCTTCCATTGTGAATATTTCCGAGTCATGAAGTTTTTTCATCTTTGTTATACAAGACAGGGTGGCTTTTCCATCTATTTCAACGGTACAAGCACCGCAAAAAGCTTGAGCTGAACACCCGTCTTTAATACTTTTTATGTTCTCGGAGTTTCTAAGATAGTTCAGAAGTGTTAATTCTTTGTTACCGTTATATATTTTTGTATTTCCGTTGAGTTTGAATTTGATCATTTCTCTATTCCAAATAATTATACATTATCACGACATATTTTTATATCTTTACAAAAGCCCTATTATTATTTAAAATTTAATTGTTGGAAAAGGAGAATGTATAATGAATAAAAAATTAGGATTGGGATGCGGAGCATTTCTTATAATTGTTCTAGTGATAGGTGTTATTTTGGTGGGTTGGGGTGTTAAAGTAAATAACAACATGGTGAAGTTGGAGGAAAGTGTTAAAGAAAAATGGAGTCAGGTTGAAAATGTCTATCAAAGAAGATTTGATCTAATACCGAATCTTGTTGCTACGGTGAAAGGTTATGCGGAACATGAAAAGGAAACTTTTATCGCCGTTACGGAAGCACGATCCAAAGTTGGTGGACAGATCAATGTTTCCGATGATGTGATAAACAATCCTCAGGCATTCAAGCAGTTCCAACAAGCTCAAAGTTCGTTGTCCGGAGCACTTCAAAGGTTAATGGTTGTTGTTGAAAAATATCCGGATTTAAAAGCAAACGAGAATTTTTTGAATCTTCAGGGACAGCTTGAAGGGACGGAGAATAGGATAGCGGTTGAGAGAAGAAGATACAATGAATCTGCAAGAGAGTTCAATACATATATAAAAGTATTCCCGAATTCTTTTATCGCTTCCTTTAGGAATTTTAAATCAAAAGAATATTTTCTTTCGGATGAAGGTGCGAAAAAGGCTCCGAAAGTACAGTTTTAAAGATGAAAAAATTGCAATTCTCCGATACCGAACTGAAGAGGATCGGAGTTGCCGTCAAGGATGCAGAGAAAGAAACTTCCGGAGAAATTAAAGTTGCTTTCATAAGAGAAAGTAATGATTATGCTAAATATGAACTTTTTTTTGCATTGATTGCAGGTTTTATTTCACTTGGAATATTGATGTTTTTCCCTGATAAGATTGAATCGTTTGTCAGGAATATGTCGTGGGAATATATTCCGCATTACACTTCCTTTGTGTATGGGTTATTTCCTTTTCTGATGATTACAATATTCTATTTTATAATGAACATCCCATTTTTTAACAGACTTATTGTTCCGAGTATCGTTATGAAAAGGAAGGTAAATGAGAGGGCAATAAGATATTTTGCCGAGTCGGGCGTTTCAAATACGCGTGATAGAACTGGAATACTGATCTTTTTATCATTTCTTGAAAAAAGAGTGGAACTCATTGCGGATATAGGAATAGGTGAAAAAATTCCCCAAGAGAGATGGGATGAGATAGTCGAGAATATTACCGAGGGTATAAAGTCTAAGAAGACGGTAGATAATCTGATTGATTCCGTCAAAGAGTGCGGTAAAATCCTTTCTGCTGTGGATAAGTTCCCGATAAAACCGGACGATAAAAATGAATTGGAAGATGATGTTTCGGTGCTGGAGAGTTGAAATGAAGAAAATCCTATTGTTATTAATGTTTGTACTCTTTTTTACGACTCTTTATCCGGCAAAATTTCCAAAATTAATCGGACGAGTAAATGACTATGCAAACATCCTTAATTCACAAGAAGAGAGTAGTCTTAATCTTTTACTAAAAGAGCTTGAAGATAAAACTTCCGCACAGGTTGTGCTTCTCACAATTGAAACTTTGGATGGTGATACGATTGAAGATTATGCAATAAGACTCACGGAGCAAAGAGATTGGAAGATAGGACAAAAGGATCTTGATAACGGTGTAATTCTTCTCGTTTCTATAAGGGAAAGAAAGCTTCGTCTGGAGGTCGGATACGGACTCGAAGGGACTCTTACTGATCTTAAAAGTAATTATATAATTAGAAAAATGATTGTTCCGAGTTTTAAAAGCGGTGATTATTATGCCGGTATCTTACGGGGATTGACGATGGTTTCAGGCATTATTTCAAAAGAATCCGATATCTCTCCTGAGGATCTAAAGCAATTTAAAAAGAAAAAAGATGAAACTCCAAGTATTCCACATATTATCTTTATAATTATTTTCTTCTTTTTTATTCTTCCGTCTTTTTTCGGGAAACGGAGAGGCGGTAGTTCCATATTTTGGGGTGGTGGATTCGGTGGAGGAAGTTCTTCAGGCGGCGGTTTCGGTGGTTTCTCCGGTGGAGGCGGAAGTTTCGGTGGAGGGGGTGCTTCGGGCGGCTGGTGAATATTTCGGGGACGGTCGTTGATTTCTTGAAAATTTATACTATTATTAATTCATGAGGCACGCTAGATTAACTTGGATCGGTGCATATCATCATGTAATGAATCGTGGACATAATTACGAGCGTATTTTTTCATCAAATAATTTCAAGGAGGAATATATAAAAATTCTTGGAGATGAAGCAGTCAAGAAAAAAATTCAAATATTTGGATATTGCATAATGGATAATCATTTCCATCTAATTTTGAAGAATACTTCTGGTCACTTATCAAATTTTATGAAAATGGTTCATACGCGTTTTGGAATATTTTATAGAGGAAAGGTAGGAGGCAGAGGATATGTTTTTCATGATAGATTCAAATCTACTGTCATTCAAGATGACTCTTATTTGATGACCGCAATTCCATATTTTTTGAATAATCCCGTTCGTGCCGGAATTGTTTCATCTCCTTTTGATTATAAATGGAGTAGTGCATCGTTATATTTTGCAAAAAGCAACGACTCTTTTGTTGATGTGGAGTTAGTCGAATCTCTTTATTCAGGTAAAGAAGAATTTATCAAGATTTTGAGAAATAATACTGCGGAAAGTTCTTATCAGGAGAGATATTCGAAATTTGGAAAAGTTTTCGGAGATAAGAAATTTATCGAAAAATCAGAGAAAATGTTTGACAGGAGAAAGGAGCCTTCTAAATATTTAAATAAACGGGAAGAGGATTGGTATTTCGATCCTGTAGCGAAAATCATTCAGGAATTTGAAAAGAAAAACAATGTATTCATTGATGATATTGACATAGGTAGTTTTCATGGGAAACGTCTTAGGGGCGAGTTGCTGTGGCGATTAAAAGATCTCGGAGGATTAAAATATTCTGAGATTTATGAGTTTGATATTTTTAAAGATCTTAGTTTCTCTTCGTTGGGACAATTGTATCAACAAGCAAGAATCAAAATTAAGAAGAAAAGTTGAAGAAGTCAAGAAATCAACGACCGTCCCCTCGTTTTTGAAGGGATGGATATGCCTTTCTTACTTTGATCTGTTTAAAAAAGAACTTATCAAATTTCACAGGTTTTCTAAGGATGAAATACCAAAACCGGAGATAACATTTAAAGAAGTATTGCTTAGAGAAGAACCTGAAACATACAATGACCTGCTATTTATTGCAGATATCTTTGATCCGTTTCCTTTTGATATTTTTAATAGAGATCCTTTTGAAGTTAGGAAATTTAAAGAAGATATAGTCTTGGACAATCTGCTTTCCAACACAAGGGGAAATATTCTATTTGATCATCAACTGGAAAGTATTTTTCAGATTGCAGGAAACATCGGACAAGATGAATCATTTTATTTAAGAAAAAAGTGGAATGATAAAGACCAGGAATCAATATCCAAAATAGAGAAGATGCTCTGGACTAACAACAAACTCCTTATTGATATTCTCAAGTCAAGGATGGTAACCGATTATACAACCTTTGAACCTCACAATATTGCTGTAAAGTTAATCAGAGTTTTGTAATTGCCCTATGATCTTTTTGTAGTTTTCGGGGTCGGTGTCCCCTTCTGTGTTTATAAGGATTACTTTTGAATTTTTTCCTATACCGATCTTTTCTTTTGCATCTTTCAACCTTTTGTCTTTCATTAGAGCGATAAGTCCGGCAAGTCCGGAGGCTCCCGATTCCCCGGAAACAATCCCTTCTGAAGCATATCTTCTCATTGCATCCTTAGCGTAATTATCTGTAATGGAAATGAACAGATCGGCTGAATCACGAATTATCGGCCATGCAACCAGGGAAGGAATTCCGCAGTTTAACCCTGCCATTATTGTTTCCATTTTTCCGATTGCCTTAATCGGGTTACCTGAATTTTCTTTGATCGAATCAAGGAAACAAGAGGCTTCGGTCGGTTCGACGATCACTATCTTAGGTCGTTTTTCCCCGTATGTTTTCACAATAAAATATGTACCCGCCGCGGCAAAAGCTCCTACTCCGGCTTGCAAAAAGATAAAGTCATTTGCACCTATTTTGTTTTCCGACAACTTGTTTCCCATTTCTTTAAATATTGTCGAGTAACCGTTTAAAACCCATGCCGGTATATCGGTATATCCCGGATATGCGGTATCTGCTATTTCATACCATCCGTTCTTTTTTGCTTCATCGGATGCAACTCTGACACAATCATCATAGGTCCCGTCAACTATTATCACTTTCCCGTTCTCACTTTCGATGTTCTCTATTCTTGCTTTTACCGTTTCCGACGGCATAAAAATTACGGAATTATGTTTCAACATTTTAGCAGTCCATGCAACGGCTCTCCCGTGATTACCGTCCGATGCGGCACAGAAAGTGAACTTCCCCAATCTATCCAATTTTTCTTTATCCTTGAAACTTTGGCAATCAAATACCGTACCGAATTTATCTTCCCATATTGTCTTTAAAACTCTGAAAATAGCATAACTTGCTCCGAGTGCTTTAAATGCCTTGATTCCGAATCTGACGGATTCGTCCTTAACAAAAATACCGTTTATCTTAAGGGACGATGTGGCTTTGGGAAGTGCAATAAACGGTGTGGAATCGTACCCGTCAAGAGATTTATGAAAACTCTCCATATCGCTATTGTTTAAGAAGTCAAAGTTTTTTCCCTTCCAGTCCGGTGTATCTTTTTTAAACCGGTTAAAAATGAATTTACACAAATTGTCTCCCCTGATTTATGCCTCTTTTTTGACAATTCTAAAGAGATAGCTTGCAACAGGATTGGCAACAAGTGAAGTGATCATTCCGATTGTTCCCGCTTCCGGTGGAGAATAACCGGTACTATACAGATAGAGGCAGACAAACAATCCGAAAATACCCGAAAATATTGCTCCGAATCGGTTGACTTTTTTTGAGAACAACCCCCAAACGAACGGACCGAGAAAAACCGATCCGATAGCACCCCACGAAATACTGAGAACCGATACGATCGTATCTATATTTAAGGCTGCGAGAATTACAGAAAGGAGCACAAAAAATCCGTTCATAAATCGCATCAGTCTTGTAAGATTTTTATCCGATATCTTTTTGTTTATAAATCCTGCATAAAAATCTTTGGAGAAAGAGGAGCTTGAAATCAGTACCAGAGCTGCAAGGGTTGACATTGATGCGGACAGGATAAGGAGAAGAATTATAACTGAAAGAGATTGGGGTATGACTTTTGCAAGTAGTTCCGGCATCAAGGTATCGAAAACCGGTTTCCCCGCTTTAAATGCCATTGGATTAGTTTCCGGATTAAGAAAGATCCTTGTTGTAGACCCGACGAAGTAAGCTACTCCGCCGATAAGTATTGCGAATATCGTCGACGCTATCATTCCGGTTCTTACCGATTTTTTATCTTTGATTGCATAAAATTTCTGAACGAGTTGCGGCATTGCAAAAGGAGCTATACTCGTTAGAAAAATCAAAGAGAACAATGGCCATATTCCCGGAGGTCCGACTGGTGATGCAAGTTTGGGATTAATATTTCTCAGGTTTTCGATTATGGTTGCGAGTCCGTTTCCGGTCTTTAATGTGCTGACGAAAAGGATTATTACTCCCACCGTCATTATAATTCCGAATATTGTGTCGATCATTGCCATTGATTTGTATCCGCCGAGGACAATGTATACTGCCGTGAAAAGCCCTATAAAAATAAGCCCCTGCCAGTATTCGATTCCGAAGTTTGCTTTAAACAAATATGAAAGTCCCATAAATACTGCCGCCGAGTAGGGTATTAAAAATACGAATATTGCAAAAGATGAAAATAGTTTTAAAAATCTGCTGTCGTATCTCTTTTCTAAAAATTCATTCATAGTTGAAATCTTATATTCGACCGAAACCTGTTTTATTTTCCACCCCATCAGCCACCATACACCAAGAACGCCTATAAAAGCATTGAACAAAGCTATCCAGAGTCCCGACAGACCGAAGCCCCATCCTATCTTGCCGGCAAATCCGATAAAGAGGACTGCGGAGAAATAAGCGGTTCCGTAAGAGAATGCCGACATCCAGGGACCCACTTTCCCTCCGCCAAGAAAAAAATCGGAAAATGACCTGGTTTTCTTCAGACCGATTATTCCTATTGTTATAATCATCAGTGCATACAATCCCAATACAATTATTTTTACTGCCATATATTCCTCCGGTTATTTCTTATACATTAATTCAAATCTGAGCCAGTTACAAGATTTTGCATTATCGAAGTAAAAATTTCCGGGCTTGAAGTATTCCCATAAAAAATGTCCGGAAAAATGTTTGCGTATATGGAATATTATTCTGTTTATCAACATAACACCTCTAAAGTGTCCATCTCCTCCGGGGAAAATCGGGACTGAATTTTTTTCGGGAGCACCGAGAAAATTCAGAGTTGTTTTTAGGAGAGTGTTGCGAAACAACCCGATTGTCGAAGAAACATACAGAGAAGAATAGTTACTCCAATTAGCCAATCTGTTTTCTTTTATAAGTGTATAAATATATGATTCACTCCATTTGGGCCATCTGGCAAACATAGGATCCCATCCGCCGTTTTTCCCGCTCAGGTAAATTCCTCCGAGAGTTATCTTTTTCATTAATCCGTTACCTGAGAAAGATTGGTCGAGGTGAAAGTGTGCCCCGAATGATACTCTCTTAACTCCGTTTGAAGAAATACTTTGGACGGCTATTTCCGTTGTGAAATCGGTTTTCTTTGCCAAAACCAAAGTTATGGCGGAACCGATAGTGTTAACGGACAAATTCCATGTCCCGTTATCTTTGCTATCGCTTTGTTTGTTAATAAAATAGAGGTCAAATTTACTTTTTTTAATTTTTCCACGATAATACAATCCGAATCCTTTAAGGTTGTGCTCGTTCATCAATTGATCTTTTTTGTTAATTATAGGTAGAATTTTGTCTGTTCTGCCGGAATATAAGTTAAATATGGTAAGTTGTCCTCCGTTTTTAAAATCGATATCTGCACGAATCGCATCAAAATATGCCGATCTGGACCCGTCATAAGTACTTCCGTCGAGTACGACGAATCCCTCTCCGAGAAAGATATTTTGTCTCCCTACAGTGAGCGAGACGGGTAATTTGAAAACATTTTTCACCTTAATGTTCAGATTATCAACAATTATTTCGTGGAGATTAAATTTTTTGTCATTCGGTTTAAAATAGTATCTGAATTCATTTGTTGTTTTAAAATATATTGTAGTATTTTTTAAAATATTCCATCTAAGACCAATTGATGTCCTATGCCTTGTAAATGAGTTCCCTTTCTCTTTTGAACTGTCGAGTGTTATAGGATTATCCCATGATACAAATCTAAAACGTTCCGAAAAATCTATTTTAATATTTCCGTTTGTTTTTGCGGAAAGTGATAAGGTGAAAAACACAATGACTAATATAGCGATTAATAAATGGTAGGATTTTTTCAATTGCATTAATAATTATAGTCTAATACGTCCTTCAATTCAATAAGTTGACGGGGTTGAGGTTATTACGCAAATGTGTTACGATTTGTGAAAAAGTAACACGAGGTGTAAAAATGAAACGTATTATTATGTTATTATTAATGGTTCCCATGATTCAACTGTCTCTTATTTCTCATGGAGTAGAGATTGGAATACTGAGAGGAGGTGTTGGAATAGAAGCAAAATATGAGTCCGATATTCCTATTTCCGGAGCAAAGGTAACTGTTTATTCACCTTTGGATAAGGGAAGTTCTTTTTGTTCCGGAGTTACAGACAAAAAGGGACGTTTTATGTTTGTTCCGAATTCAGGTGGAAAATGGAGAGTTGTGATTGTGGATAAAACAGGTCACGGAGGGATAAAGTATATTGATGTTAAAAAATCCAATGCCTCTAAAAACGTAGAGAAAAATAGGTCTGTAGTAGGGAGAACGATTAAAATTTTATCCGGAGTTAGTGTTTTTTTCGGAATTACAGGATTATTATTTTTTATTCTTGCGGTTAGAGAGAAAAAAAAGAGTATGAATGCACATTCCTGACGGGTTTCTTTCATTACCTGTATTAATCTCAACGGGAGCAGTCTCTCTCTCGGTTCTATATCCGGCGGTAAAAAAAGTGGAGAAAGCGATAAACTCTGATAGGGTACCTATTATGGGTTTGTCTGCAGCCTTTGTTTTTACTGCACAATTGTTAAGTTTTCCTGTCTTTGGCGGTACATCGGTGCATCTTACCGGTGCGGTTCTTATCTCAATAATACTCGGTCCTTTATCGGGGATTTTGATAACGACATCCACTGTTCTTATGCAGGCGTTTTTATTTCAGCATGGAGGTTTGCTAACATCGGGAGCAAACGTATTAAATATTGCAATTATTCAATCTCTCTTCGGATATTATATTTTTAAAGCGTTTTTCGTAAGGAGGTTTGTGACGGGAGCTTTTATAGCTCCCTTTGTTGCTGTAATTTTTGCTTCCGTGATTTGTGCGGTTGAATTGATAATCTCAGGTATAATCCCATTGAAGACAGGAATGACGGCGATGGTGGTTTCGCATATTTTTGCAGGAATCGGGGAGGGATTAATAACATTACTTATTGTAAGGATGATTAAAAAATTAAAACCCGGACTGTTGGAGTTAAAAAAAATATGAAGCACTCTTTTTGGGATCATTACGGTTATCTTGATTCCCCTATTCACAGACTTCAACCGAGTGTAAAGATATTATTCGTAATCTTCCTTATAGTAGTATTAAGTATTTTACCGGATTCTTATCTTACTTTTATGCTCCCGTTTGTTTTTTTATTGTTAACGGTAATTCTTGTTATTTCAAAAATTCCGATTATCAATGTTGTGAAGAGGACATTTGTAATTCTTCCGTTGATTTTGCCGGTTATTCTGCTTAATGTTTTTTTTTCGGAGTTAAGTTTAAAGCATTTATTTGCAATTTCGGCAAAGACATTTCTTAGTGTGCTTTCTCTTATACTGCTTGTGTCGGTTTCCACTTTTTCGGATATTATGAAAACTCTTTCAAAGTGGCATTTCCCGAAAATAATGGTAATGATCCTCTCATTTATGTACAGGTATTTTTTCCTCTTGACAGGTGAGGTGGAGAAAATGGTAAGGGCGGTTAAGCTCAGATCCAACGGGGGCAAGGGGATATCGCTTTTTAAAATATATGCTCAAGTTCTTGCAATACTTTTTATAAAGAGTTATGAAAGAGCGGAAAAAGTTTATCAAGCAATGTTAATGAGAGGGTATGATGAGATCGGAGGGTTTCATTGAATATGATAGAGGTAAAGAAAATAAGTTATACTTATCCTGACGGGATAGATGTGTTTTCAGAAATATCTTTTCAGGTAAATAAAGGAGAGTCGCTTGGAATTGTCGGTCCTAACGGTTCGGGAAAGACAACTCTGCTCCTTGCGTTATCTGGATTAATAAAGAATAGCGGAGAGATTTTTATTGCAGGAGAGATGTTAACTAAAAAAAGCATTAACAGTATCAGAAGAAAAATAAGTTTTGTGTTTCAAAATCCGGATGATCAGTTGTTTATGCCGAACGTGGAGGAAGATATCTCTTTCGGATTGGATAAACTCGGTTATAATTTGGAAAAAATAGACTTAATAGTCAAAGATTCCCTCAAATCAGCCGGAATTGAAGGGTTTGAGTCAAGAAGCAGTCACCACCTTAGTCTCGGTCAGAAAAAAAGGGTGTGTCTTGCATCTGCTTTTGCACGTAGTCCCGAGATTCTTTTTTTGGATGAACCGTCTAATGAACTTGATCCGGGGGGTAAAAGGGAATTAATGTCACTAATAAAAGAATTCCAAGGTGTTAAACTAATTGTTAGTCATGATCTGAATATGATTGCAGAAATATGTGACAGCGTAATGATCTTGAATAAAAATATAATTGTGAAAAAGGGAGAGATGGAAGAAATTTTATCAGACAAGAAATTAATGGAAGAGAATTCTCTCGAAGTTCCATATAAATTCAGGTAATTTAATAAATCCGATTACTATAAGTCCGAACCCGTTGATGTCATGATAAGTTTCCCGTGTTTGATTCCGTTTGTACTGGTCAGAAGATCCGTAAGCTTCTTTATCTCACTACTTCTTCCTTTTAAAATTATTACTTCAAGACAATTATTATGATCTATATGAATATGCGTTGATGACCGGATTATCTCCAAACTATTATGTTGAATATGATTAATTGCTTGAGATAGATCACCTTTGTGATGATCATAAACCAAGCTGAAAACTCCTACCGTTTCGTTATCTTCTTTCTTCCATTCCTCGGATACAAGTTCTTCTCTTATCAGATCTCTTATAGCTTCCGATCTGTTTCCGTAACCTTTATTCTCAATCAGTTTATCAAATTGTTCCAACAAATCGGAATTGAGTGAGACTCCGAATCTTTTCAATTTGGACATTAAAAATATCTCCTTTGCCTTTTCATAAATATATTTCCCGATCTTTCTTATTAAAAGACCGTTTCCTCCAAAAATCTTTTTGATAATCAGTATACACTTTTTTCCCAGTGGTAGAAAGGGAGACTAACGGGTTCTCCTATCTTGAATAAATAATCGGGGATATTTCTCAAAAGATATCTTGCCTTTGCAACTCTTATCATATCGGGAATTGTTTTATCATTTTTATTACATGTGATCGAATTAATTTTTAAACCATCTATATTAAAAGTTAAAAAATAATGTTTGGAAATCAGATTAAGAATACCCTTTTTCTCAAAATAGAGTTCGATATATTTTTCTTTGTTTTTAAAAGCAATAAATCTCGTTTCCTCTTTTAAAAAAATCCCAAGCACATTTATATTTTCTTCGAAACTTTTTTTTGAAAGTGATATTCTCGGTTTATCGATAAAAGGTTGTCCGGAAGAGGGGCAAAAGGTTGTACAATTTCCACAATGGTTACAAAAATCCGTAATGTTCAAAACTTGATAGCTTTGAGATACAGTAAACTTTTTCTCATCGGCAATCTTAATTCCTGCGGAGGTATTTTTAAAAACGGGGATATTTATTGATTCGGGGGCTGCGGTGTATGAGATATTTGCTCTGTTCGGACAAACCGTTACACAGATATCGCAAAGTTCGTCACAAAAAAGACATCTGGCGGATTCAGTAACCGCTTCTTCTTTTGTCATGGTTAAAATTTGAGGAAAAGATTTCATGTTTTCTTCGGGAGAAAATTTTCGTAAAGGTACTCCGAGTATTCTTTCGGTTCTCTTTTTCCTAAGAACTTCTATCGGAGTTTTTCTATCTATTTTTCGATTCTTGCTATTTTTTGTTTCAATTCCACTCTCTTCAATTATTAGTTCGGCGGCGATCCTTCCATCTCCAATAGCATTTACAATGGTAGAGGTTGAGATTCCCGCATCACCTCCGGCAATTACATTTCCATCTCTTAAAAGTCTCCCTTCTCTTTTTAAATTCAGAATATTTTTATCGAAAAAATCGGATTCACGTCTTTGACCGACGGCAGGAATAATTGTATCAAATTTTAAATTTATCTCTGAATTCTCTATTTTTACAGGGTATCTCCTCCCCTGTTTGTCAGGATTTCCAAGACGTGTTCTTGAGCATCGTAAACCTATAACCTTTCCAAAATTATCAACGAGGACCTTCTCGGGAACAATCAGTTCAATAATCTTTATCCCTTCATCAATTGCTGAGATAATCTCCTCATGCTCGGCCGGCATCTCTCTTTTCGTCCTTCTGTAGAGAATTGTTACCTCCGAATTTTTCGGGGATGTTCTCAACGCTGTTCTTGCGGAATCAATAGCTGTATTCCCTCCTCCGATAACTGCCGTCCTATTTCCGATATTGACCTTTTCCCCTATCTTAACTGAGGATAGGAATTCGATAGGATTCAATACCCCTTTTGAGTTTATATTTTCAATCTCAAGTTTTATACTCTCCGGAGCACCGATAGATAAGTAAACATAATCATTTTCATCAATTATTTTTCTTAAATCGGTTGAATTGATATTTTTACTGTAGATATTCCTTATTTTATAAGAATTAATTCTTCCGATATCTTTTTTTAGTGTTTCTCCTCCCAATCTGAATTCAGGGATAACTTTTTTAATCATTCCCCCCGATCTATTGTCTCTCTCGTATACTACGACCTTAAATCCTGCATCCGAAAGATGACGGGCACAAGATAAACCGGAAGGTCCGGCTCCTATTACAGCTACAGTGCCTGTCACCTTATTAAATTGTCCCTTATTGATTTTGAAGTTGTTTCCATAATTTTCAGCAAGGAATCTTTTAATTTCTCTGATTTTTAAAGGATTATCATAATTGGAGCGGGTACATTTCGATTGACATTTGTGATCGCACACCATTCCCGTTGTATTTGGGAAAGGATTGGTCTCCATAACCGTATTAAATGCTTCTTCAAATTTTCCTTTCGAAGTTAAATACAAATACTGCGGGACATTTTGTGAAGTACCGCAAGAATTGATACAAGGAGCCTCTATGCAGTCAAAGAAATGGAGATCCCTATAAGTTTTTGTATTCCTATCTTTAAATCCTCCTTTTTTAAAAATTTGAGAATTGACGGTTTCTTTTGCATAAGCTGTGAGTTGTCCCAAAGCTTTTTTACTTCCTCCTACAAATTCAACTATATTTTTATTCCCCGATTTGGAAATAGAGTCGGATATGTTTTTCAAATATTGTTTAATCCTTGCGTATCCTCCGGGCTTAAGTATATCGGATGAAATTGTCACCGGCATAAGATCGGATGCCATCAAATTTGAGATGTTAAAAGCGTCCGCACCTGCAGAGAATGAAATGTCAATATGTCCATTGATATCATTTCTAAACATTGAAGCGATATTTACCGAAATAGGGTGGAGTGATCTACCGCTCATGTAAACCATGGTCTCTTTTTCGTGAAAAATATCTTTAGTATTTAGGCATTCTAAAGTATTTGTAAGTTTTAGTCCGAAAAACAATCCCCTCTTTGAAGCAATTTCCTTAAGGTTAGAGGTTAATTCAAGAGCATCTTTATAATTGATATCGTGGTTAAAAGCCGAATCGGGAATATCAATATCAAAACCGAGATTTTCATTTAGTATCATTCTGGCTTTTTCAGCTCCCATAAGTGTCGGGTTAAATTTTATTGTTGTATGCAATCCTTTGTCCTCAAGAAAATATTTTCCGATCTTTTCTATCTCTTCGGGAGGTGTACCGTGCATGGTTGAGATCGTTATGTTATCGGATATTTTGTTAGGGATAGACGGCTTTGATATTTTGGGAAATTGTTCGGTTAATTCTCCGATCATCTCTTTTTTATACTTTTCCGAATTTTCCATTTTTTTTAGAAAATTGTTAACTTTCTTTCCGGTAATTCCGGCAAGGTCGTATCCGACACTCATATTGAAAATGAATCCCGATTCTTCCGATGACCCGATATTAAAATCATATTTGAGATAGTGTAGCAGTATCCATGCTTTTAAATATTCATTAAAAGATTCATCTGTTTTTAATTCTTGAGACCACTCACAGTTGTACCCTTCATCCCGCATGTCTATGCACGGTTTGGAAACCTCTATTTCATCAAGATCCTGAACGGTTTTTAACTCGATAAATCTGGCACCGCATAACCAACCTGAAATTATATTTTGAGCAAGTTGAGTGTGTGGTCCTGCAGCAAGTCCCACCGGAGTTTCCAATAGTTTCCCGAATCTTTTTATTTTGAAATTATCTTCCGGTGAAGGGTGAAAAAAAATATTTTTTGGAATCCCGAATACGGAACCTTGTTTTATCTCACTTTTAATCCAATTGTATAATTTCCCTATGGATAAAGGTGTAAACTTATCTGATAGATTCCCCGGAGGGTCAACCATTATTCTTCCCTTCTCTTTTTGTCTCTTTTTATAAAACTTTGCAAGAGAGAATCGGGATCGGTAAATTTATTTGCCAAAATCATTGCGGCGATAATAAAAGGTTTATATCCCGCTTCAATATACGTTGTTTTTCTATACTTTTCAAAGACTGCGGTATCAACTTCTCCTCTTTTGCAGGAAACGCCGGAAATATCGGCAGGGAGGCAGTGCATATAAAGTGCTTCACCGTTTTTTGTAAGTTTCATCTTTTCTTCGGTGCATTCCCAGTCTACATGTTTTTTATTGTTTTCAAGACTCTCTTTCTCAAGAGTTTTAAGTCCCGATTCATCACATGATTTTAACAGTTTGGTTCGTTCCTCCATTGTTGACCAAGGTGCCCAACTCTTCGGATAAACTATATCGGCATCATGAAATGCTTCATCCATTGAATTACAAACGGTAAATTTTCCTCCCGACTGTTCCGCATTTTTTGCTGCGGTTTTAATTACATCGGGAATAAGATCGTACCCTTTTGGAAATGCAAGCGATATGTCCATGCCGAATCTTGACATTAATCCGATAATCCCCTGAGGTACCGATAACGGTTTCCCGTAAGATGGAGAATATGCCCATGTCATTGCTATTTTTTTTCCTTTTAAAGATTCAATTGATCCGAAATGATTTTTCAAGTGAAGTAAATCGGTCATTGATTGAGTCGGGTGGTCAATATCACACTGTAGATTTATAATTCCGGGACGTTGGGGAAGGATTTCTTCATTAAATCCTTCATCGAGTGCTTTTCCCATTTCTCTCATAAACTTATTTCCTTCCCCAAGAAATATATCATCTCTGATCCCGATTATTTCAGTAAGAAAAGATATCATTGTAGATGTTTCTCTTACGGTTTCTCCATGGGCAATTTGGGATTTTTTTTCGTCAAGGTCTTGAATCTCAAGTCCGAGAAGATTTGCCGCCGATGCAAATGAGAATCTTGTTCGTGTCGAATTATCTTTAAACAGTGAAATTGCCAAACCGGAATCGAAACATTTTGTGGATATATTTTTGTTTCGAAGATTCATCAATGTTTCGGCTATAAGGAGTATCAGTTTAATCTCACTAATCCCTTTTTCCCAAGTGAGGAGGAAATCTTTTCCGAATAAGTTATTTTTTATGTTACTCATCTCCTTTATCATTTCTTCTGTCATATTGATCTCTCCTTTACATATTAAACGGGAATAGAGAATAGAATGCGGAGGCTTTTACCAGGTCATCAACCGGAACTTTTTCGTTCGGTGCGTGAGCCATTTTTTCATTTCCCGGACCAAAACCGATAACAGGAATATCAAGTAGTCCGTTTATGGTGACCCCGTTTGTGGAAAATGTCCATCTGCCGATTTCGGGTTCGGATCCAAAGAGTTTGGAATATGTGTTGATCCCTTTTTCCACCATTTTATGGTTTTTCGGCATTACCCATGTGGGATAATATTTTTTCATACCGTATCTTAATCCGGTGTATGCTATCCCTTCATAATATGGAATGGATATTTTAGCATCAATCCCTTCGATTATTTTCTCTAATTCTTCAACAGCATTCTCCTCGGTTTCCCCTTGAGTAAGTCTTCTGTCAATATGGATTTTAACAAAATCGGAAACCGCACACAATGAAGGGCTATCGGAAATAAATTCTGATATAGTAATACTTCCTTTTCCAAGAAAAATATCGCTCTTTAATCTTTCATTCAATTCTTTAATCTTCAAAGCTGTTTTTGCTGCCATATAAATTGCATTCTTTCCCCTCTCCGGAGCTGATCCGTGAGATGATATTCCCCGAAAGGTAATATTTATCTCGATTCTTCCCCGATGACCTCTATAGAGATTAAGATTTGTCGGCTCCGTGCTTATCACCAGATCGGGTTTTATCCCCTCTTCTTCAACTATATATTTCCAACAAAGCCCGTCACAATCTTCCTCCATCACACTTCCTACAAAATATATTGTTAGGTCTTCGGGGGGAGAAAGCTCCTTGATTATTCTTCCGGCGGTTACAAAAGATGCAGCCCCTCCTTTCTGATCGACAGATCCCCGTCCGTAAACGTATCCGTTTTTTACCTCACCGGAAAAGGGGTCGGATATCCAATTTTCAATATTTCCCGTATCGACAGTATCTATATGTGCATCAAAAGCTAGTATTTTTCTTCCCGAACCGATCCTTCCGATCACATTTCCAAGGGGGTCAGTTCTCACCTCATCAAATCCGTTCTCCTTCATTTGTTTAGTTAACGTATCCGCCGCTTCCTTTTCTTTACCACTCATAGATATGGCTTTTATCAGTTTCGACAGATTTTGTGCGGTAAAATCCTTATATTTTTCAGCAAGCATCAGAATTTCATTTGTTTTATCCATTTTATTGATCCCTTTTCCATAATGGATAATAGCACTTTTTACAAATATTTTGAATCCGAAAGAAATCCGATATCTCCCATTTTCTCATATCATATTCGGAAATGACTCGCTCCAAAAGGGATTCCTCCATGTTAGGGTGACGGTGTCCAAAAGGGATTCCCTCTCTACGTTCGGTTTCCCGAAAAGGGATTCCTTCCCTTCGGTCAGTCACCTTTATTTCTTTGATTTTTTTTCAAGGGGGAATATGGAATCTGTCCTTA
>Ga0256846_1000171_pt1 | contig 28282 bp, 21 predicted proteins | sample TevniametaG_FD_189098 | JGI IMG/M metagenome (GOLD analysis project Ga0256846, IMG submission 189098) | Tube worm associated microbial communities from hydrothermal vent at the East Pacific Rise, Pacific Ocean - Tevnia | ecosystem: Host-associated > Annelida > Integument > Unclassified ...
AAAGGATATTAAAGCACGGCTTGATAAAGCTGACAAACAGCTTGCCAAAGTCCAGAAAGATAGTGCTCTTATGCAGCTTGAGGTTAATGCCGATGTAATTGGTCAGGTTGTTTCAGACTGGACAGGAATTCCCCTTGGTAAAATGGTTAAGGATGAAGCTGAAACCATTGTCAATCTTGAAAAGAAACTCGGGGAAAGAGTCAAAGGGCAGGATCATGCCCTTGCAGCCATAGCCGAGGTAATAAGAGCTTCCAAGGCAGGCATAAAAGATCCAAACCAGCCCATTGGTGTTTTTCTCCTTGCAGGACCAAGTGGTGTTGGAAAAACAGAAACAGGACTTGCCATTGCAGACACCCTTTTTGGAAGTGAGAAAAACAGTGTAATCATAAATATGAGCGAATTTCAGGAAAGCCACACCACAAGCCGTCTCATAGGCTCACCTCCCGGATATGTGGGCTATGGAGAAGGCGGAATGCTCACAGAAGCTGTACGCCAGAAACCCTATTCTGTAGTGCTTTTAGATGAGGTTGAAAAGGCTCACCCTGATATTTCAAATCTTTTTTACCAGGTTTTTGACAAAGGTGTGCTTACAGACGGCGAAGGAAAAGAGATCAATTTTAAAAACACTGTAATCATATTAACCAGCAATCTTGCCACAGACATTATCCAGGAAATGACCCAGGATGAAGAAGAAATTGATATTGAGGCTTTGACATCTGCCATAAGACCTATGCTTTCCGAATATTTCAAACCTGCCCTTCTTGCAAGGATGAATGTTCTTCCCTTTGTAAGTCTTAACACCAAAGCCATGGAATTAATTGTCAAGCTCAAACTTGACAAGGTTAAAAAGACTTTAATGGATAATAACAAAATCACTCTTGATTATTCCAAAAAAGTTCTGGATCAGATCACAGCAAGATGCACAGAAGTTGAAACAGGTGCAAGAAATATTGATTATATTTTAAATGCCAATATTTTTCCAAGAATCTCAAGGGAGCTTTTAACAAAAATGAGCTCAGGCGAAATGCCCTCAAAAATCAAGCTGGACCTTGACAAAAAAGAGGAGTTTATTATCAGGTTCACAAAATAATAATCATATGATCGGATGCAAATGCCATTGTTGAAAAATACAAAAGGATTGTGAATGTGAGTAATAAGCAAACAGCAGATAAATTTTGTTTATGCAAGTGAAGCAGATGTATTAAATATGGCTCTGTTTGGAAAAACAGCAAGGAAAATTCAAAATATTAAGGAATATATATGATTGCAAGAATCTGGCACGGAAGAACAACAGCAGATGATTTTGATGAATACACAGAATTCATGAAAGCAAAGGCAATACCTGATTATAAAAAAACAGACGGGTTTATAAAATTAATATTTTTAAGAAACCTTAAAAACAATACAGGACATTTTACATTAATCACATTTTGGGAAAACATGGATGTAATTAAAAATTTTGCAGGAAATGATTTTGAAAAGGCAAAATATTATGCTGAAGATGAAAAATTTCTGCTTGAATTTGAAGATAAAGTGACACACCATGAGGTGTTTGCACAAGAGCACCTGTAATGCATAACAATGTATAATAAGTATTGGGCAGCAGGTTATAAAATAACAGGGTTTTATTTAAGGAGTTTATATGCAGAAAAAAGTGTGGATTACATCAATGTCAAAGGACAAGGCTGGGATAAGTGCACTGCTTAAACTCGGGAAAAAATACGGGCTTTCCCCGGACGGACATTTCTGGGTTGATGATATGGAAAAATTGGCATGGCAGGCTCCCCTTGATAATCTCATTGCCAAAGAGACAGCTTTATGGATAATTTATGCTGATTCAAAGGACTTTGAAAAGGAATCTGTTCGGTATGGTTTAAGCCTTCTTTGTCTTTCATTGCAAAGTAAAAAAGGTATTGGCTTTCCAATAATGATTGTCTCTTCAGATGATTCATTGAAAATTGACAACCTTCCCACACCTTTTCAGGGAGCTGAGATATTCAAACCTGACAATAAAACCCTTGGTGCCAAGATGACTGCCAGGGCAAATAAAAAAATTAAAATAATTGAGCCTGATTACCGCCTTGATATCCATGCCAATCAGGGATATGGTATCTGGTATGAGATTGGTCCTTCAAATAATGGAAAATGGGCAGGTGTTCTTGCAGGAGGATTAAAATCAGAAGTTAATGCCCACGGGGTTGGACCCAAAGGTGAACTCCCCTTAAAAACAACCCTTGAATATCAAATGCAGGGTATTAAACTTGAACTTGGGAAAGATAAATATTCAGCCTGGGCTGTGAAAAATGAAATTGACGAAAATCTGTCATATTATGTAAGATTCAGTGATACACCCGGCAGTATTCTGTTTGGTCAGCTGCCTGATGAAGAAAATGAAGCAGATTTTCATGTATTAAATTTATGAACAATGATAATATTTCAGGCAAATAAAATCTATTTTTGATCATAACTTGTTAAGGAGCAGAAAATGTCTTTATTAACAAAAAAGAAATACTCTTTTATCTCCAGGGGAATGGATAAAAAGACTTTCACAGTGGTGAGTTTTAAAGGTTTTGAAGCTATTTCAAAACCATACAGGTTTGAAATACTTCTTGTGTCAGAAAAAACAGATATTGACCCCTTAGCTGTTCTGCAAAAGCCTGCAACATTTACAATCCACAGAGATGAAGAGGATGATGTGGATTTTAACGGAATACTCATGCAGTTTGAAGAGACCCAGGAGTTTGACGGTCACCTTTTTTTTAAGGCGATTCTTACTCCAAAATTCTGGTGGCTCTCCCTTACCCATCACAATCAGGTGTTTTTAGACTTAAGCGTTCCTGAAATAATGGAGCATGCTTTAAAGGATGGGGGACTTAATCCCGGAGTTGATTTTTCATTTAATCTTATAAATAGTTATGACCCCCATGAATATATATGCCAGTATGATGAATCCCATTTTAATTTTGTTTCAAGATGGGCAGAGCATGAAGGTATTTATTATTTTTTCGAGCAGACCCCAACCGGTGAAAAGATAATTTTTACTGACAGTAAGATGGAGCACAAAGATCTGCTCCTGGGCAAGGATCTCATTTATCTGCCTCAATCCGGGCTTGATGCACTGCACACCAAAGAAGTTGTACAGAATTTTATATGCCGGCACAATATGCTGCCCCAAAAGGTGTTTTTAAAGGATTATAATTACCTTAAACCTTCCTTTTCCATTGAAGGCATGGCAGATGTTGACCCTGATGGCCGCGGAGAAAATTATGTTTACGGAGTACATTTTGATACACCTGAAGAGGGTAACAGATTAGCCAAGATACGGGCAGAAGCCCTAATATGCAGAAAATCAATTTTCCATGGTGAAAGCTCAGTTCCTTTTATAGTACCAGGATACACTTTTGATCTTAACGATCATTACAAGGATGCCTATAACCGGAAATATCTTGTGAGCGAGGTAACCCATGAAGGTCATCAGACAGGATATCTCATTGCCGGGTTAAGCAAAGCCGTACAAGAGCAGAAAGAGGCAATGTTTTATTCCAATACCTTTACAGCAATTTATTCAGATGAACAATTCAGGGCAGAACATTTAAGCGAAAAACCAAAAATATCAGGCACAATAAATGCAAAAATAGATGCTGCCTCAAGCGGAGAATATGCTGAACTTGATGAACATGGAAGATACAAGGTAATTTTGCCCTTTGACAGAAGTGGAAGATTTGGCGGAAAAGCGTCTGCATGGTTTCGTATGATGCAGCCCTATGCAGGTCAAAACCAGGGTATGCATTTTCCCCTGCACAAAGGCACAGAAGTTCTTTTAACCTTTATTGATGGAAATCCTGACAGGCCTGTAATTGCAGGAGCAATGCCCAATCCTGAGACAGCAAGCCCTGTAACAGATAAGAACCAGACATCATCAATTATTAAAACAGGAAAAAACAAGGTTGACAATTCTGCAGGGGCTGCTTCCTGGCGCACTGATGTATTTAACTATTTCACTGATAATTTTATTGAACTTGACGATGCAAAGGATCAGGAACATATATATATATCATCACCTGGAAATTTCTGGCGTGAAGCCCAGAACAGGTACGGTGAATACCATGCAAAAAGCCCTGCAAGCTCACTTGCCCGGGGAACAGAGCCGAAAATAGATGATCTGCTTGATAATTTTGATTCTTCAACTGGCCCTTATAATCCCACAGGAATGCTTAACAGGCATGACCCGGACCAGGTTCAAAACAATTTTCATGATGATGTATTTAAAAATGCCCATGTTCATGTTTCTTCCCTTGATACAGTCACAACCCAGGAAGGTAATATCTATGATTTTGGAGGCTGTTGGAATTACAATCTGGGTAATTGTTATATAGAAAATCACATTGACCAGAAAGCTGAACTTAATAAAAGTGATTATGCGTTTGATATGCTTGATAAAGGGGGACCAGACTGGTCAGACTGGTCAACTGTCCAGCCGGATTTGCATGGTGGTTCAAGTAATGAGATAAAAACATTATGGGAAAGCAAAAAAACAAACTGGGACAATGGTAAAATCTGGGTGGAAAAAAAGTTTGGTAACTCCTATGAATATACTGAAGGAAATAAAATTTCCATAACAAAGGGCCACTCCCAGGAAATAGTGATCGGCGGCAAGACAATTGAAGAGAAATACAGCGCCAATATTGACAAAACAGGTATTGTAAAACGGCGTTATTATAAATCTGCAAGTGGAGTGTCGGAGGAAAGGAAATGGACAAAAACAGGGTTTTTATTGAGTGATAATTACAGTTTTACAGCTGGTGATGATCTTGAGATTAAAAATACCATATCCCATACTTATGGTGTAAAATCAAATACGTCCTGGGATCATACTGATTCATCAAGCTTTTCAGTAAAAAAGGGAACATCAACCAGCACTAGTATTTATTTTGGTAGCAGCGCCAGTGCATCTATTAAATTTTCAGCCAGTACTTCCTTTAGTTTAAACGTTGCAGCAAAGTGTGATGTTGCATTGAGTCTTGGAGCTCCCACGATTAAGCTTTCTGCCAGCGCAGCTGCAAAAGTGGATATTTCGGCAGATGCTTCTCTGTTTTTAAAAATCAGTGCAGGAGCAGGTGTGGGGATGGAATTGACTGCAAAACCAGCAACTTTGACATACAAAGCAACAAATGGAAAATTCAAATGGCATGGGCCCGGAACAAAACTTGAAAAGGAAGCAGCTCTAAAGGCAAAAGCAGATACCATCATTCTTGATGCCTTAAAAATGAAACTTGGGAGCCATGATTTAAAACTTATTACATCTAAAATAAGATTTGAATCAAGGAAATTAGGATTAAAAGAGGGGTTTGATTTCCATTTGTAATATAATACTTTGTAAATTGGAAACGGGGCAATACTAATGCAGGTATACAGACCATTACAACTTGGTTTTACAAGCCAGGTTTTAGAACAGAACAGAAAATTCTTTTTCACAGTTTCGTTAACTCTTGGGATTAACCTTAAAACAGGTGAAGAACTCCTTGATTTTAACTATTTGAAAGATGCCTTTGAAAGTATGGGGGAAAAGCCTTTACCAGATATGGGAATGCCCAAGCCAAACGGAGAGTTTCTTGTCTCCGGACAATTCTATTCCCCTGGGAATCATCCTGTAACAGGTGGAGAAGTAAAAGTTCAGCTTGGCAAACAGGAGAAAAGAATTTATGTTTTCGGTCCAAGAACCTGGCAGGCAGGATTTCCTTCTGAACCGGAAAAGATAGTTTCCATGCCCATTGATTATGCCATGGCGTTTGGCGGAAAAGGGTATAAAAAAAATCCTGATGGTATTGGCCTGGATGATAATTTGCTGCCTTGTGTTGAAGATCCGGCACACCTTATTGCATCCAGGGGGGATAAGCCTGATCCGGCAGGATTTTCACCTTTTGATTCCAGAATGCCCCAGAGAACCAGATATCAAGGCACCTATGATTTGAATTATAAAAAAAAATATTTCCCGGGATTTCCTGAAGATCATGACTGGAGGTTTTTTCTATGCTCTCCTTTTGATCAGCGTATAAAAGGTTATTATAATGGAGATGAAACCTATTCCATTCATAATATGCATCCTGAATTTCCAGTGTTAAATGGACAATTCCCAGGCCTTTATGCCAGGTGTTTTATTAATGGAAAAGCTGACAAAGCAGTACAGAAAGAATTTGGAGAATTACCATTAAATCTTGATACGATCTGGTTGTTTCCTGATAAACTGCTTGGCCTGCTAATTTTCCGCGGTGTTACTGAAGTAGAAGATGATGAAGCTGAATCTGTTTATGATATCATTTGTGCTTATGAAAATCGGGCAGAACCGCAAAGGTCCCTTCAATATTATCAAGATGCATTGGAAAAACGAAAAAATAGTGATGATAGCCTTTTGAATAATCTGAACACTCAGGATTTAATCCCTGATGGTCATAAAACAGCAATGGAACTTTTGATGGCTTTTGCTTTGGATAGTGATGGAGAAAGTGAATTTGTAAACAATCTGGATGCAAAGGCAGAAAATATTAAAGGCATAATTGATGAAAAAATTGAACAGGCTGTACTTGAAGCAGAAAACAAGATCAGTGATATTAAAATACCAAATGATGCTATGGAGCATATGCCGGAGGACTCAAAACAATATTTTCCAGGGAAACAGGGTAAGTTTGATATAAAAGAGCTTTTTAAGGAACAGCCTGGTTCAGTTGATAAAGATATTAAAAAATTTAATAACAGGCTTGAATTAATTCTGCCGGGAATTACCACTGGTGATCCGGCTAAACTCAGCATGAAAGATTTTTCTTTTAAAAAGCTTGACGAGATTATGGAAGCTTCTGATGTGCTGGCACAGGCAAAAGAAACAGAGGCAAGACAGCTGGCAGGCGAAGAGATTAATAAGGTTAAGGATCGTATAAAAGAAGAGATAAAAAGCATTGATAAAAAAATAGAAGATGCAAAAAAGCCATTTGATTCCAAAGATCCGGGAAAACTTGCCTCTCTGGAAGAATCACGAAAAAAGATTTATAAAACCCTTGAAGCCCTGGATGATATAGATCTTGAAACAGCTGGAACAAAAAAATATCCATTACCCCGTGTGAATTCAAAGGAAATTGTTGAACATATTGCTGAAGCAGAAACAGAGATTGACCCAGTGATGATGGATATTATGCATCACATCCAGGCAGTGAAAAAAATGGGGTCAGAAGATGAAGAAACAATAGAGGCTATGGAAAAAAATGTACAGAAATATTTAGATCAAAGTCAGAATCTGGTTGAAGAATCATTTTTGCAAGCTGAAAAAGCAGCTAAAGAAGCTGAAAAGAATTTTAAAGAAGGGTATCTTATGGCAGCACATTTTATGGCTCAAGGTCTTGCTCCCCATAAAGATTCTTCAGAAGATATAAAGCAAAGGTTTTTTGATGATGTTGCAAATGATATAAGCGTTGCAGGCAGAGACTGGGCATGTATTGATCTTTCAGGCGAAAATCTTGAGGGGATTGATTTTTCTGAATGTTTTTTGGAACAGGTTAATTTTAATGGTGCAAACCTTAAAGGTGCAAATTTTTCAAAAGCTATACTTGCAAGGGCTGAGCTTGTCAATGGTGATTTTAGCGGAGCAAATTTTGAAAAAGCAAATATTGGTGCTGTTAATGCTGTTGGTGCAAATTTTTCCAATACAAATTTAAAATCGGCAAAACTTTCCAAAGGGAATTTTCAAAATGCCAATTTTCAAAATGCAGTACTTGAGGATATAGAAAGCCTGGAAATTGTAATTGATAATGCGGATTTTTCTGAAACTCATATGCCCAGGGCAGCTTTTATTGAACTGGAGATTACCGGTGCAAAATTTATTAAGGCTGATATCAATACAGCAGCGTTTATTAAATGCAGTGTCAAAAACAGTGAATTTTCAGAAAGTATAATGGATAAGTGTGCATTTGTGGATACAAATCTTGAAAACTGTAATTTTGTGAAGGCAAGCCTTGCCAATGCCTGTTTTGTTGCAACCGAAACAGGGCAATTGATAACAAAAGAGCTTGATTTTCAAAAAGCCTGCCTGACCCAGGCAAATTTTCAGAATATGGATATGCAGAATACACTCTTTTGCCATGCAGATATTGAGAATGCTTTTTTTGGCGGTACAAATCTTTCAAAAGCTGATTTATGCAATGCAAATGGCAAAAATGCACAATTCAGAAAAGCCGATCTTACAGGAGCAAAACTGGATAACATAAACCTTGATATGGGATCCCTTGCCAAGGCAAACCTTGCCGGGGCATCCTTTAGAGGGGCAAATCTTCATGCAGTTGATTTTTTAAGATCTAATATATCAAATACTGATTTTTCTTTAGCAAATCTTGATACTACCCTAATTGAACACTGGAGACCTGAATAATGACTGAAAAATTAACAGGAGAAGAACTTTCAAAACAGGTTAAATCCGGAGAATTTTTTCATGGAAAAGACTTTTCCGGTATGGATTATAGTGGAACAGATCTTTCAGGGGGGATTTTTATTGAAACATGTTTTGATAATTGCAATTTTTCAAATGCCTTTTTAAAAGAGGCAACCTTTAGTGATTGCTCCATGGAAAATCTCTGTTTTTCCAATGCCAATTTAAATGAAACAAATTTTATTAAGTGCAAGCTTGGAAAAGCTGATTTTAAAAGTATTGTATTTAACTATATTAAATTTATTGAATCTGATTTAAAGGCAGCAGATTTTACAGATTCCCATCTTAAAAATATGTGTGTATTTACAAGTATAAATCTTAAAGGAGCCTTGTTTACAAGGGCAAATCTTAAAACTTCCGCTTTTAATTCCTGTAAAATGCAGAGTGTGGATTTTACACAATCTGATTTAGAGAAGGCACTTTTTTTTGATTGTGAATTTGAGAACAATATTTTTACAGATTCCAAAATAAATCTTTCCCTTTTCCATGGGGCAAAGTTTGAAGCAACAAACTTTTCAAATATGGATTTAACCCAGGTGCAGTTCCATAACAGCACCCTTAAAGAGTGCGACTTTTCAAAAACCCAGCTCAGGCAAGGCGGGTTTATGTGGGCAAATATGGAAAAATCCAGATTTGATAATACCTGTCTTGAATATGCAAATTTTTTTGAAGCTGAACTTGCAGGATCAAGTTTTAAAAGTGCAAATATGAAAATGGCAAGCATGCAAAATGCAATATTAACAGATTGTGATTTCAGTTCAGCAGATCTTAACAGAGCTCAAATGGAAGGAATTAAGGCTGAAAACTCAATATTCAAAGGAGCAGATTTGATCTTTGCAGACCTTTCCCACGCAAATGTTAATAATTCTGACTTTTCAGATTCAAACCTGTATTTAACAAATCTGCATGGGATACAAGATAATAACACAAAATGGCAGGGATCAAAAAAATCCCTTGCAAGGGGCACTGATGCAACAAGGCTTAAATCAGAACAATGGGGGAAAAAATGAATAGTTTTGCAGAGAAATTAATTCCAATACATAATCAGACCATGACTGGTAATGAATCTGTTCTCCAGACAGGAACAATAATATCGGCTTTACCAGACAACATAACAATCAATCTGAACGGAGCTGTAAAAGAGGCAAAAAAGGCATTCTCCTGTGTTGTTGATCTCAAGACTGATGATGTTGTCATATGTGTAAGGAATAATGACGGAAAAATATATATACTGGGCATTATTGAACGACCAGGCAGCCAGAATATGAATTTTTTGTTTCCCTCGGACGTAAATTTTTCTGTAGGTAATGGAAGTATGAATATAGATTCACATGAGAATATATCTATTGCAGCAAACAACCTGAATTGTTTTTCAAAAAATGTTATACATAAAAGTGATGAAGCAATTTTTTCTTATAATACAGTCAGGGCAAGGGGCAGGGAGTTGCAGGCAAATTATGGAACAGTACAAATAATCAGTAATATTATCAATACAATGGCAAAACAGGTTATTAATAAGTTTAAAGGGTATATAAGAAGCACTGAAGACAATGATATGGTCAAGTCAGGTCAAATGACAAGGCGTTCTGAAGGGTTGTATGCTGTCGATTCACAACATACCATTATGAATAGTAAAAGTGTTACAAAAATTGACGGGGATAAAATCCTCATGGGATAAATCAAATATTAAGGAGTGTTCTATGTTTGCAAATTGTTCAATGACTCCTGGTATGGATATGGCCATGCCCGATGTCTGCAAGACACCAGCCCCACCACCGACTGGTATGGTACCAGTGCCATATCCTAATATGGCAATGAGACTATTGGCACTTCCGCCCACAGCTGACATGAAGCATTTAATTATGTTCATGCCTTCGCATCATATTGGTACAACGTTATCTTTGAGCAATGGAGATGAGCCGGGAGTGATGGGAGGAGTTGTATCCCAGGTCTTTATGGGGATGTCCAGAAGTATCAGATGCAGTACAAAAATCCTTACCGGAGGCATGCCTGCAACTCGAATGCTTGACAATACTATGCAGAATTTAACAAATGCAGCGGGCATGACAGCTGTTCCATGCCAGACAAAGGTGATATACCTCTCGTAGGTTATGAAAAACAACAGGAGTTGTAATGGATAAAGAAAACAAAAAAAGCAGCGGGAAAGAAAAATCAAAGCAACCTGAAATAAAATTCCATGTTCCTCCTGATCTTGAATATGTATACCGCGATATTTTTAATGTATACGCAGGTGTTGGTGATGTTACAATAGAGTTTGGCAATCATCACAAAGCCATGCCGGAACATGCAAGTATTTCAAATCGTATTGTAATGTCCACAAGCAATGCTTATCTTTTGGTACAGACATTACAGGATGCCCTGCAAAAAGCCCAGGCTGCTCTGCAGCATAACCTTTCACAGCAAAAGGAATGATAAAATGCCGGACAATATCCCTGCATATAAAATACTTGGTCTTGGACCCTTTGCAAAAGTGCCGGAAGCAGAATTTAAACCCCGGTTTGTAAAGCTCGACCTCTATACCATTGACCAGGCTGTAAAGACAATAGCTCCTGTATTATATCTGCCAATGCCTCTTGAACTTTGTTCTGAAGGCGCTTTAACACTTAAGTTTAATGGCTTAAAGGACTTTAAACCGGGAACAATTAAAAAAAACAATTCTTTTTTTAAAACCCTGCCGCCAGGGAAACCAAAAAATTTAAAAACAGACAATAAAAATGATACTGCCATTGATAATATCTTATCCATGGTTGATACATCAGATATGAGTTCAGATCATCCGGATGAGCCTGCCGGGCCTGTGGGCAATGATAAGACATTGATGCAGGAAATTTTTTCAGATTCTGAATTTAAAAAAACAGAATCTGCATGGAGAGGGATTCAGACCCTTGTTAAACAGGCTGAAATAAAAGGATTTGACAAACTCAGTGTAAGTATATCTTCTGTGTCTGAAAACAGCCTTGAGCAGATATTGGACGGGGTTAAGGCATTACCCGCAGATGAAATTCCAAACCTTGTTTTAATTGATCTTGAATTCAGCAATACAATGCCATGTATAAAACGCCTTGAAAATGTGATTGAGTTTGCAGATGAGATGATGATTCCTGTGTGTGTAAACATCAGCCCGGGCTTTTTCAGGCTGGATGATTTTAACCAGCTGGATAAACTTCAATACCTGAAAAATCACCTTGAAGATGTCTCCTATGTAAAATTTAAAAAATTACAAAACCTTGCAGGGGCATCATGGGTTATTGCAACATGCAATGATTTTGCCGTAAGAAATGCCCATGAATTTGAAAATGAGCCCCTTGGAGCATCATCTGTGTGGGCTTTTGGTACTTTATGTGCCAAAACTGTTAATGATACAGGCTGGCCCATGGGATTCACAAGGTACAACAGATATTTTGTTGAAGACCTTCCAATGTTCAATCAGAACAGTATTGATACTGCATCTTCAAAGGCCCTGCTTTCCGATGAGCGTATCATACAGCTTTCAGAAGCAGGAATTACTCCTGTTGCCGGTTTCAAAGGCAGAGATTTTGTGTTTATCCCAAAAGAAGCTGCTTTATCAGGGGAGCCCATAAAATTTCAGATGTTTTTTAACAGAATAATAGAAACCATTATGGCTGCAAGGAATCATAAAGAGGCTGACTTGGCTCCGGAACAAGCAGTTAAGACCGCATTGAGCCGTCTTTTTATTCTGACTGGCCATACATGCCCTGACAATATATCTGTAAAAGGAAAAGAGAGTAATGTGCCCGGACAAACAGTTTTGTTAATATCATTTACACCGCCTGAAACTGTTTTTGCAGGTTCCAATATGGTAGAATTCTCCTTTGTCTGGTAATTATTAAAACACTTAACATATAGGCAAGCAAATGTTTTCATCAATTAAAGGGAAAATAATTTTTTTCATTACACTGGTTATGGTTGTCTCCACCATTGTGAACATCTATTTTACCAACCGTGATGTGGGAAATGCAATGCTGATTGCCCAGGAGAAATCTGCAAGAAACATCCTTCACTCCCTGGATATAATTATTAAGGATGACTACCACAATTTGTTGTCCGAGAAAAAAAGAATAACACTTTTAAAACGAAAACAGCTTAAAGAGTCTGCCTTGATGATAAAATCGGTCTTCTCCGGGTTTGCAGATCACAATGTTAAAGGTAAAAACCGTACATATTCAGTGAATTATGCCCTGGACTGGTTATCTTCCGCTCCTTTCAAAAATATAGATTATTTTATTATTGATAGGGATTCCAGGGTACTGATAAGCTCAGATAAAGCAATAACTGATGAAACATATGGAGCAATCAAAGACCGCAAACATAGAAATATATCAGAGGTAATGAGTTTTTCCCGGTTGAGAAAAAAGGGAGATTTTGCAACTTACAGCATGGATACAGATAGTAACAGAGATTCCAAATCAGTGCTTGGATTCTTTTTACCCTTTGATAAGTGGGAGCTTACAATAGTAACTTCAGTGGATATCAGCAGTATCGAAGCAGATGCCCGGAAAAAACTTGAGACAATCATTAACTCCCTTGATGAATTTTCCAAACAGCTGAATATAACAAAACATGGTTTTGTATATATGTTTGATGCAGAATATAATACATTAATATCCCTTCCTGAACATATAAACAGCAATATATATTTTTCCAAAAATGCATTGACCGACCACACCGTTTATGACGACATTGAAACTTCCTTAAAATCCGGTGTTTCCGAGTTTTTTTACATGGCCTCCAATGGTGATAAAAAAGAATCAATGATTGTTTATTGTAACTTTTTCAAACCTCTGAAGTGGTACACCAGTGTAATTGTACCGGTAAGTGAAATTAATGAGCCTGCCCGACAACTTGTGATAAGGCAGATTATAATAATAAGTATTATGTTCATGATAGGATTGATTGCGGTATTTATTCTTGTAACCCGTATTGCAAAACCATTGGATCTTTTATCATCATATGCCCAGAAACTCCCTGAGCAGGATTTTACTAAACCCCTGGCCGATAAAACACCCATTGATGATCTGCCTGGTAAATATAAAGATGAAATAGGGCATCTTGCATCATCATTTATTTTAATGCGCCAGGAGTTGAGCAGTAATATCCAGAATCTTATTAAAGTAACAGCATCCCGTGAAAGGATTGAAAGTGAGCTTAACATTGCAAGGGATATCCAGCTTGGCATGGTTCCCAAAACTTTTCCATCATTTCCGGAATATAATGAATTTGATCTCTATGCCACGCTGAAGCCTGCAAAGGAGGTTGGCGGTGACTTGTATGATTTTTTTCTGATGGATGATGAGCATCTCTGTTTTACCCTGGGAGACGTTTCAGACAAGGGTGTTCCTTCTGCTCTGTTCATGGTTGTGACCCGGACTCTTATTCGGACTTTGAGTGAAAAAATTCATTCGCCCAGTAAAATGATGTATAAAATCAATAATATTTTAAGTGCTGACAATCCAAGGTCAATGTTCATAACCCTTATAATTGGTATTCTGAATATTAAAACCGGTGAAATAATATATGCCAACGGCGGGCATAACCCTCCCATTGAGATTCATGGAGACAGGGATGTTTTTTTTAAAAAAGAGGTCAATGATCCCCTTGTGGGAGCAATGGCTGGCATGACTTTTTCAGATCATTCGTTTTTTCTTTCTCCGGGGGACAGTTTTTTTCTTTATACAGATGGAGTTAATGAGGCCATGAACCCGGATGGAGAACAGTATTCCAATGAAAAACTTCTGGCAGCCATTGAAGAAAACAGGGATAAATCTGTAAATGAGATTATTGACAATATGCTCGGAAGTATAAAGGAACATTCTCAAACAGCACCTCAATCCGATGATATTGCCATGTTAATCATCAGATATAATGGTAATAAGGTTTTGCAGGCTTAGGATTATAAAATAGAATTGATGGTTATAGTATGAGAAATAGTAAAAAACCGGAAAACGAAACAGGCTATACCAGAAATATCAGGATTAAACTTGTCATAAGCGCGGTTCTTCTGTTGGTGCTGGCACTTGGTTTCAATACAATGTTGAGTTTAAGTTCCCTTGAAAATATATATATTGATTCCACATTTTCAAAGTATACAGCCATTGGAAATGATTTAAAAAGGAACATTGAAAAATCAATTAAGTTTGGCAAAAATATTAATAAACTGATTGGCATGGATGCAGAATTAAAGAAAACCCTGCATTATCTGGAAAGGGATAATTCCAGGTATTTTAAAAAAATGAATTCCGGAAAGGATATTCCTGGTATCTCCCTTTCCATAGTACTGCCGGACAACACTGTTCAATACAGCACAGACCCCTTGTTGATCAGGAAGCAGCTGCCAGGTAAGATTCAGGATCACTTTATGTCCATTTTTCAAAACAAGGACAAAGAGAGCTACCTGAATAATAATTACTATAAATATAATAATAAATTTTATATAGGTCTGCCCATATATAAGAAATTACAGTCAGATCCATGGGTGGGCTCCATTATTCTGATACTGGATGAAAGTCAGGTAAATACATTTATATATAAGATTTTCCTGCATAAACTTAAGATCATTGTTTTTATTATAGCTTCAGTGGTGGTGATCCTCCTGGGTTTTTTTTATTTTGTTCTGCCAGCTGTTCAAAAGCGGCGATATGTTTCCAGAAACCAGATTTCCCTAGTGATAATCCTGCTTCTTCTGGGTAGTCAGCTCCTGTTTTCATTATTGAATACTTACTCTTTTAAAACCTATTACCTTGAAATCACCAGGGAAAAAACAACAGTGCTTGGCCATCTGTTAAAAGAGGATATTGAATATCTTTTAACCAAAAAAATTACACTTAAACACTTTTTTATGATGGAAAAAATGTTGGGTGAAATATTGTCTGTTTCACCTGAACTGAGCAATATTACTATATTTGATTCTGATATGCGCCCTTTTTATATGGCTGACAAGGAAAAAATTATTGATTTTAATAAATCAGGGAAAGACCCTGCCGTTGCCGTTGATATCTATAATAAATATAAGACGACCAATTATAATCTGCTCATTGATCTTGAAAAAGAGGAGTTAACTGTTGACGGCCTTCACAACTCGGTAAGTTCAGGGTTTATTTCCATTACAATATCAAAAAAAGTACTCATGTCAGAGTTAACCGGAATAGTACTTGATTCAATAACAGTTCTTATTATTTCAGTTCTGTTTTTAATGGAACTTATTGTATTGATGTCCCAATATTTTGTAAAAAAAGGCAAAAAAGGGTTAAAGGTAAATTTTGCTGTGATTCGGCCGGCAGTATTTCTCTATTTTTTTGGTCAAACCATCTCTGTCTCTTTTCTGCCTTTATATATGGAACAGCTTTATGAGCCTTTTTTTGGCCTGTCCAAAGAGATGGTTATGGGCCTGCCTATCTGTACTACAATGCTGTTCGGGGCTGTTTCTCCATTAATAGCAGGACCCTGGGTGGATAAACGGGGGTGGCATGAAGCACTTTTTACAGGTTTTGTATTAACTTCCCTTGGTTTTGTTTATACATGGATTGCACCCAATGCCCTGCACCTGATTATTTCACGTGCCTTTGTGGGGTTTGGCTATGGTCTTACCTTTATGGCTGCAAACGGATTTGTGGTTATGTTTACGGATGAAACCAGTAAAGCCCGGGGACTTACATATATGATTGCCGGATGTTTTGCAGGTTATATATGCGGCAGTTCAACCGGGGGTATGCTTGCAGACCGCATTGGGTATAATTCAGTGTTTATCATTGGTGCTGTTATAATTATTCTGTCAATAATATACACAATTATTTTTATGAAAAACAGCATAACATCCCGGAATTCTACTTTAAAAACCAAGATTAGCGATCAACCGGCATCAACGGAACTGCTGGATAGAAAAGGGCAGCTGTTGCAGTTTATAACTGATTTCAGAGTGCTTGCCCTGTGTTTTTTTGTTATTCTGCCCTCCTCCATGATAACAGTTGGTTTTTTAAATTATTTTCTACCCATTTATATTGACAGTATTGGTTCAACACCGTCAAATATCGGAAGACTTCTCATGGTACACGGGTTGTTTTTTATTTATGCAGCACCATTTTTCAGCCGGTTCATTGATCGATCAATAAAAAAGTCACGCTATATTCTCCTGAGCGGACTTATTTGCAGTGCAGGCCTTATTATATTTCCATTTTACGGAGGACTTTTTGCAGCTGTATTGTCTGTGCTGCTGCTTGGCCTTTCAGGCAGTTTTGAAGCCTCAATGCCCTATGCATTAAGCTTCAGCAGTACAAAGGAGCTTGGAGATGCAAAGGCCATGGCTATTTTATCATCTGTGGAGAAAATCGGCCAGGTTATCGGGCCTGTGCTGTTTGGATGGTTGATTCTTGGTAACGCAAGCATTAAAAATTTATATTTTCTGGGTCTTGCATATCTTATAATTGTTATGATGTTTTATATAATTGACCGGCGTTCAAGCTCTTGTACAGAAACAAAAGCATCCCCGGCAGCCTAAAGGAATAAAACCTGCTGCCGGAAGAAATTGGTTGCTCTCCGGCAGCAGGAAGATATTTTGTCAGTATGGATAGTCTTCAAAAATTTCATCGGCTGCACTTAAAATATCAATTGGAGGATCATATCCTATCTGCTCGGCTGTTTTAAGATTTATTGCAATTTTGCTTGGTTCTTCAAAAAATTGATTAATCTCTCTTGGCTTTGCACCATTAAGGATCTGTGCAATGGTTTCTGCATGGAACTGCCCTACATATTTGAATTCAGCCTGGGATATACTCATGAGAAGTCCATACTTGACCTCTTCTGATCCTGCCTGGGAAAATGTGGGTGTATCTGTTTTGTTGGCAATTTTTACAAGTTCAGGCAGGCTGTGTTTATTGATTCCCATGTGTAAAGTTACATATATGGCATCTGTTTTAGCACAAAGTTTTGTAAAACATTGTTGTGCTTTTTGTTCTGCAATTTTCTTATCCTCAATACCCTTTGGAATAAAACATCTTATAATTTCAAATCCCTGTTCCTTTGCCACCTTTTCAACCTTATCAACACTTGCATAGCTTCGGCCGCGTACAGTATTTTCATACATAATTCCAAGTTTTTGAAAGCCGATAATATCATGGAAGATTTGTATCTGCCGTTCATATCTTAAGGGGTCCACTCTGACATGAAGATGGTCATAGCCCGAGTCTTCATAGCTTTTAATTATCCCCGAGGACACAGCATCACTCACAGCAAGGGCAATGGTTGGGGTTTTATGTTTATTATTGGCAAGATCCTCTGCTGCCCAGGTTCCCATGGCAAGGATAAGGTCAATATCTTTTTTTGAATTTAACCGTCTTATTAAAGCCCTTACCAGGGTTTTCCGTTTTTCTTCTTTCCATTGAGATGAATAATGTCTGTTTTTAGAGAAAACCAGGTATTTACTTTTTAAATTATTTGAGAACCAAATCCATAATGGACGGGTTCCTTCACCGGGCAGATCAGGTATCTTTGCAGGTTCTATCCAGCCAAGTTTAATCAGTCCCTTTATGGTTGCGATTAATGTCTTTTTATATTCAATATACTCTCCACCTTCATAATAGGCAATGCGCCACTTATGCCCGTGGTTAAGCTTTGGTGTCATGGGAAATTTTTTTGTTTCTGCTGCAAAACCATTAAAACTGATACATAACAAAATTAAAATCACACCTGTTATTAGTTTTTTCACTGGAGAGCTCCTTTTTTAAAAATTTACATACTTCTGTTTTATCCCAGGGCAGAACTAATTAAATCATCAATTATTTCACCATGGGACATTCCACATCCGTGCCAGAGTGAAGGCTGGCTTTTTTCACTCATAAAGGAGGGGACAGTATTTATCTCATTTAAATATATTGTTCCGTTACTGGAATAAAACAGATCCATCCTGACCTCTCCGCGCCCCTCCAGGGCAGTATAGGTCCTGATGGCCATATCCAGTACTTTTTCATAATCATCCCGGGGAATGTCTGCCGGAATATTTTTTATGTTTGTGACATCATTATCAGGGCCATATTTTGCATCATAGGTGTAAAAATCATGTTCAGACCCAATAATAGTCTGCCTTATGACACTGGTCTTAATACCATTTTTCGATGCAAAACAATAGAGCTCAAGCTCACATCCGTCAATATATTCTTCAACAATGAGTTTGTCATCAAATAAAAACACATCTTTTGCTGCTGTTTCAAAATCCGAATCTTTATATATTTTATGTACACCAAGTGATGACCCGGAATTGGCAGGTTTTATGAAAAAAGGAAAGGAAAATTGTTCTTTTATTTTATCAAGGGATGTCCTGGAAAATTGATGCTGGTAAATCACCATATACTTACAAATTGGCACGCCTGCTTCGGATAAAAGGCGCTTCATAATGTCTTTATCAAATCCGATTGCACCGCCAATAAGCGACGGGCTGACAGATGGAATTCCAACGGTATCCCATACTCCCTGCATTATACCTCCGGCACCGTTTTTCCCATGGAGCAGGGTAAAAACAAGGTCAATTTTTACTGGCTGCCCGGTTTTTTTTATTCTTATATGGTCCATATTACCCAGGCCAGCAGGTAAATACACAGGAACACCGGAAATTGTCGGTATAATCTGTTCACTGAAATCACAATTCAGTTTGAACTTTGTCTGGTCGCACAATAACCACTCACCATTTTTTTTAATGTATAATAGTTCCAGTTTATATTTTTCAGGGTCAAAATGCCTGATAATATTACTTGCTGAAATAATGGAAACATTGTGCTCCCGGGATCGGCCGCCAAATGTCAGAAGTATACGAACTTTTTTTTTATTAATCAATTTTTTCTCCTGCCTTCCGGAAAAGATGAAACAATGGGAAACCTATTGGTTAACATCATTGGCTAATATCAATATAATAATTATCAATTCGTGTCAATTATTCATGTATGTCTTAAAGATAAATTCACCCTTGCACAGGAAGCTTGGATACCCATACAGAAAATAGTTGCCATTCTCTTTTTTAATCAGTATTTTGGCATCGGGATTGCGTAAGCAGCATCGATGGGGTAAAAGTGTTATTTTACTGCAGGAAATCATATTAAGATTTAATGCAAGGGCTGCTACTGCAACCGCACCTGTACCACATGCCATGGTTTCTTTATTTATTCCGCGCTCAAAGCATCTATGTTTTATCAAACCCTTTTGTGCATCCACTATTTTAATAAAATTAACATTAATTCCCTTTGGGAAAAAATTTGCATACTTCTTATTTAAATATGATCCAATATAATTAACAAACCATAAACCAATATCAATATTGCTGTCAGGTTCTTTTTTTTTAAAGAGCAGATCTCCCTTTGATGGATCTGAAAACATTGTATCTGTAAAAATTACAAGATGGGGCTCTCCCGTGGAAATCAGATATCCTGTCAGAGTTATGGCGGAAAGTGTTAAAAACTGGAAGTTATCATGGCAAAAATCGATCCTGATATTATCGATTCTGTCTATGCAATCTGTGACAGGTTTTCTGATTTTCTGTATTGTTAATCTCTCCCTTACCCTTTTATGTTTCCCAATATTTACCCAATGCCTGTTTTCATTAATATCTGTGCCAATGGTTCTGACACAGGGTGATGACGATGGAATCTCTGTTACAATCTTGACTTCTGCCATGTTCTTATTGGAAAAAAAATAATCAGCAAGGGCAAGCAGGCCATTACCACAGTTTAAAGCCTCATTTCCATTTGGCTCGAACATTCTGAAAATATATCCGGCAGACAGGGAATCAGGGATTGTTTTCCAATATTTCTTATCCTTATTAATATTTTGAAGAACATTTTTGTTATATTTCTGTATTACGATCAAACTGTCCGCTCCCACACCAAAACAGCGGCTGGTTATCTGCACAGCACACGCTGCAAGGTCTGGTTCGGGAATAATATCTTTTTCTGTTTCATTAACTATTATAAAATTATTACCATAGGTCGTATATTTCGTAAAAGGTATTTCCATAGTATGTTATTGTAATCATGTCTAAATGAGAGGTGTCATAAAACAAACTCATCTGTGTATTTATTAAATTAAATCAGTGTGCAACACATATAAAATGTAGCATTAAATACTGAAAAAATAAACAGTTTATTAAAGGTGATGCCCTGAATTAATAAACAATTGACATTTACACTGAATTAATAGTAGACTTGCCCATATTTTGTTTCGCTGGGGGTGCTTTAAAAAGCTGAGAGGAATTATTTCCAACCCTTGGAACCTGATGCGGTTAGTACCGGCGTAGGGAAGTGATTGCTTCAAAAGCCTTTCATGTTTTTCCTTTTGAAAATCAATTTTTCCCGGGAATTCGGTTCTGATCCCATTGTAAACATTTGATATATTGAGAATTGTAATGAGAATTTATTTTAATGGTGCCCTTATTGAGTCTGGCAGCAATACCATTGACCAGCTTGTCATGGAAAAGGGTTATGGCAGGGACGGACTTATGGTTGAAAAAAATTTTAAGATTGTTAAAAAAGCAGACTGGCACGATACCAATCTTAAAGAGGGTGACAGGATCGAATTTGTCTCTTTTGTGGGAGGTGGTTAAATGGAAGATGTTTTAATTCTGGGTGACAGGGAATTCACAAACAGGCTCTTTACAGGAACAGGAAAATTTGCCCCAAGGAAAATTATTACCAAAATGCTTGAAACAAGCGGGTCGGAAATGATTACAGTTGCTTTGCGCCGTATTGATTCCCGGGGCAGTAAAGATAATATTTTGCAATATATTCCTGATAATGTAAATTTGCTGCCCAACACCTCAGGTGCGAGAAACAGTGAAGAAGCCGTCAGAATAGCACACCTTGCACGTGAAGGCGGATGCGGAAAATTCATTAAAATTGAAGTTATCAGGGATATGAAATATTTGATGCCTGATAATCATGAAACCGTTAAAGCTGCAAAAGTGCTTGCAGGGGAGGGCTTTATTGTACTGCCTTATATGATGCCGGATGTTACCTGTGCAAGGGAGCTCCAGGATGCCGGAGCAGCTGCTGTCATGCCTCTTGGCTCTCCCATTGGGTCAAACCAGGGCATTGAAACAGGGGAAATGATAAAAAGAATAATAGACAGGGTTTCAATACCGGTGGTCGTGGATGCTGGTATTGGTATGCCATCCCATGCAGCATTGGCCATGGAAATCGGAGCCGATGCTGTTCTTGTCAATACTGCAATAGCCACCAGCAGTAATCCTGTTGATATTGCCCTTGCCTTTTCCATGGCTGTAAAAGCAGGACGTAAAGCATTTTTATCTCAAATGGGCGGGAAAAAAAAGTTTGGTGATACATCATCACCATTAACAGGGTTTCTGGGGAGAGCGTAATGTCGTTTTTACAGGAAATAGCCAGGTTTGATTCATTTGATTTCAGGCAATATTTTGATTCAGTTCAAAATCACAATGTTGAAAAGAGCCTTTGGAAAGCAGAACATGGCCTGTATGGCCTTGACAGATATGATTTATTAAATCTGCTTTCCAGGGCAGCCCTGCCGTATATTGAGCAGATGGCTGTTTTGGCAAATACGCTGACCATTCAGCACTTTGGCAGGATTATTTCTCTTTATGCTCCTTTATATATATCTGATTATTGCAATAATTTCTGTACATACTGCGGATTCAGCAGGAAGAACAGCTTTAAAAGGAAAAAACTTTCAATTGCTGAAGTACAGGCAGAGGCCGGGATTATATCCTCAAGCGGTATAAAGCATGTGTTGCTGCTTACAGGGGATGATCCTGCACAGACCCCGGTTTCATATTTTGTCAAGGTTCTGAAAATTTTGAAAAAATTCTTTTCTTCTGTTGCCCTGGAGATTTTTCCCATGGATACAGAGGACTATAAAGAATTAATCACTGCAGGAGCAGATTCCCTGGTAGTCTATCAGGAAGTGTATGATAAAGAAATTTATAATAAAGTCCATCCAAAGGGCAGTAAAAAGGATTATAAATATCGGCTGCTAACACCTGAAAGAGGCGGGTCAGCAGGTTTCAGGGCAATTAATATCGGTCCGCTTTACGGACTGGGTAATGTCGCAGAAGAGGCTTTTTTTGCAGGGCTCCATGGAAGATATCTTGAAAAAAAGTATCCTGATATTGAAATTTCAGTCTCAGTTCCAAGGATGACAAATGCCATGGGCAGTATTAAGCCGGAGAATATAATGGATGATAAAACCCTTGTGCAGGTAATGGCAGCCCTGCGGCTTTTTATGCCAAAACTCGGTATCAGTGTTTCCACACGGGAACCCCCATGGCTGCGTGATAAACTTGTTTACCTTGGCGCAACAAAATTTTCTGCAGGTTCCAGAACCGATGTGGGGGGGTATGGCGCTCCTGAAAAGGAAAACAGGCCGCAGTTTGAACTTTCAGATACAAGAAGTGTGGATGAGATAGCCTGGATGATAAAAAAACAGGGTTATGAGCCGGTTTATAAGGATTGGTGGTGAATATGAATAAAACGAGGGCAATGGTTGGAATTGCAGGAGCAGGCGGTATTGGATCCAATGTTGCTGCCATACTTGTGCGCGCAGGTGTAATGCATTTAAAAATTATTGATCATGACCGGGTTGAACAAGGTAACCTTGACCGGCAGTTCTATTATACCGGTCAGACAGGAAAGCCTAAGGTTGATATGCTTGAAGAAAATCTTAAAAAGATAGACTCAAATATTGATATTGCAAAAGAGATGGTCATGATTTCCAGGGACAATATTATTTCATGCCTGTCAGGATATGACATTATTGTGGAGGGATTTGATAAAGAACAGGATAAAATAATGCTAATGGAAGAGCTTGACGGGAAAAAAGGCCTTATTGTTTCAGCATCAGGCATTGCAGGTGACAATATGGATGATGTCCAGGTGAGAAAACTTGGGGAAAAATGTCATATAGTGGGAGATTTTTCATCATCCATTGAAGAGTATGAACTGTTTTTTCCAAAAATTCTAACTATTTCTGCCATCATGTCTGGCATTGTTCTAAAATATATTAAAGGTATAAAAAATGAGCGTAAACAGAATTATTGATGCAAATATTAATCGATCTGCCGAAGGGTTGAGGGTTCTTGAGGATATTGCAAGGTTCAGGTTTAACAACAGACAAATAGCCAGGGATTTAAGGAAATTACGTCACAGTATAAGATCATTATTTTCAGGCGGGCAGGAGGCATTGCTATATTCCCGTGACTCCATGTCTGATGTTGGATTATATATTTCCGCACAATCAAAAGTTTCCGGGTATAACACCATCAAAGACACCTGCTTTGCAAATCATAAAAGAGTGCAGGAAGCGTTTCGTTCCATTGAGGAACAGCTGAAAACAAAAAAAGAGTATACAAAGGCCTTGAAAGTTGAAAAGAGCCGTTTTTTACTCTACTCCTTTGAAAAAGCCATGGCTGCATTGTTCAGAAAAACCCTGCCCCGGGGTATTTATGGTATTCTGGGTGAAAAATTTTCCCGGGGAAAAACCAATATTGAAGTTGCACAGGAGATGGTCAAAGCTGGTATTGATATTATTCAATATCGTGAAAAATTATCATTTAAAAGCCTTGGGCAGATTTATGAAGAGTGCCGTGCAATAAGGGAAATTACAAAACAGGCAGGAGTTGTGTTCATTGTTAATGATTATGCAGATATTGCCCTTATGGTCAAGGCAGATGGAATCCATACAGGCCAGGATGATCTTCCTGTAACAGAATTGAGAAAAATTTCTGATACTATGCTCATTGGTGTTTCAACCCATAATCCTGCCCAGGCCCGCAGGGCCGAGGAGGATGGGGCAGATTACATCGGAGCAGGCCCGGTCTTTGCCACCAGTACAAAAGAAGATGTGTGCGATCCTGTGGGACTTGAATATATTGATTATGTTGTTGACAACATCAATATTCCCTTTGTGGCCATTGGGGGCATTAAAACGGAAAACCTTGGACAGGTGGTTGCAGGGGGGGCAGAAACCATCTGCCTTGTAACAGAGATTTTAGGTGCAGATGATATTTGCCGGCAGATTGCCACAATAAAAAGGATTTACAGGGAGAATTTAAAATGAATAATTATATGACTCAAAAACAGGCTGCATCAAGGGGTCTGGTTACAAAACAGATGAAGCATGTATTAAAGGTGGAGGAAATACCGGAAAATGATCTGCTGGAAGGGATTGCCCGGGGCAGTATTGTTATTCCGGCCAATAAAAATCATAAAATTGTTAAGGGTGCGGGTATAGGTCCGGGGCTTAAAACAAAAACAAATGTAAACCTTGGTGTTTCAAAGGATCAAAGCTCTTTTGAAATGGAGATGAAAAAAGCAGATCTGGCCATGGAGTACAAGGCCGATGCAGTAATGGACTTAAGTGTTGCAGGGGATACAGGGAGATTCAGAAGGCAGCTTGTAAAAAAACTTCCCATCATGATAGGAACCGTACCCATTTATGATACCCTTATCCATACCCAGAAGGATATAGAAGGTATAACCGTGGATAACTGGTTTGACACTGTTAAAACCCATGCTGAGGATGGAATTGATTTTATAACAATCCATGCCGGGTTAAATTTGAAATGTATTGAAAGCCTTAAAACAAATAAACGGCTGACCGGGATCGTGAGCAGGGGTGGATCCATCCTTGCTCAATGGATGATCAACAATGGAAAGGAAAATCCGTTTTTTGAATATTTTGACAGGCTTTTGGAGATATGCAGACATTATGATGTCTGTATAAGCCTGGGAGATGGTTTAAGGCCGGGATCTTTAAAAGATGCAACCGATGGACCCCAGATCCAGGAGCTTATTACCCTGGGAGAACTTACAAAGGCTGCCTGGCAGGAAGATGTGCAGGTCATGATAGAGGGGCCGGGTCATATACCTTTGAATGAGATAGAAATGAATATAAAACTGCAGAAAAAATTGTGCCATAATGCACCTTTTTATGTACTAGGCCCCCTGGTAACTGATATTGCCCCTGGCTATGATCACATAACATCTGCCATTGGAGGAGCGGTTGCAGCTATGCACGGAGCAGATTTTCTCTGTTATGTAACTCCTGCTGAGCATCTGCGGCTTCCTGGGATTGATGATGTAAAGGAAGGGATCATGGCAGCAAGGATTGCAGGCCATGCAGGAGACATTGCAACCGGCCTGCCAGGAGCTGTGCAAATGGACCATGGAATGGGAAAATACAGAAGAGAGCTTAACTGGGAAGGCCAGTTCAAATGTGCCATGGACCGGAAAAAGGCACAGTTGTATAGAAAGTCCTCCATGCCTGCAAAAGCAGAGGATGAAGTATGCACCATGTGCGGGGATTTTTGCGCTGTAAAACGATCAAATAGTTTGCACTTGACAAAATAGTGTTGCCATTATATACAGTCGCGTAATATAGTATTAAAGTTTTTTTGTATGGTTTAAGGTTTTGTATTAGACAGATTTGAAAAGTAAAACAATAAGTTAAGGCTATGATTACTTTTCATATCAAATTTTAATTTTAGTTAAAGGGGGGAGTATTAATGAAACATCTATTCAGAATGTTTATTGCCATTTGTTTCCTGTTAAGTGTCCTGGCAGTACCGGCAGTTGCGGGAAATATTGTAAAATTAAAAAAGGGTGAGCCAGTTCATCTTGCATACTGGTTTGTAATTTCCGGACCAAATACATCTCTTGGTATTGACACAAAACGTGGTTGTGAAATTGCAATTGATGATTTTGGCGGCAGCGTAAAAGGCCATCCCATTAAACTCAGCGGCCAGGATGAAGGGTGCGGACCTGAAGGTGGTCAGTCTGCTGCATCAAAGATAGCATCAGATCCTTCAGTTATTGCTGCCATTGGGTCAAACTGCTCAAGTGCTGCAAAACCCGGTGTACCAATCCTTTGGAAAATGGGTATCCCAACCGTATCTCCATCAAACACTGCTCCGTTCTTAACAGATCCTGCAAGCGGTTCTGAATATGCAGGTTATCTCAGAACATGCCATAATGACAAGGTTCAGGGCGCAATTGCTGCTGAATTTGCATATAATGTTTTGAAAGTAAAAAGAGCTGCAACCATCCATGATGGTTCTGTTTATGCAGAACAGCTTCAGCAGGTATTTGCCCAGACTTTTTCAAAACTTGGCGGAAAAATAACTTCCCAGGAAGCTGTTTCTCCAAATGATACAGACATGAGACCTGTTCTTACAAAAATTGCAACAGGAAAACCTGAATTCCTGTACTATCCCTGCTTTATTGCAGAAGCAGGACATATCACCCGTCAGGCCAAGGAAGTTTCCGGCCTTAAGAATGTTAAGCTGATGAGTGCTGATGGTTCTTTTTCACCTGATTTTTTGAAAGCTGCTGGAAAGGCTGCCATTGGAATGTTCCATTCAAGTCCTGATTTCTCAGCACTTGGTGATTCCTACAAAGATTTTCTGAAAAAGTTTAAAGCAAAATATGGTGGAGATCCTGAAGCTCCTTTCCATGCACATGCATATGATGCAACTACAATGATTCTCAAAGCTATTGAGAAGGTTGCCAAGGAAGATGGCGATATACTTATTATTGACAGAGCAGAGCTTAATAAAGCATTGCATGCAACAGAAGGTTATAAAGGATTAACCGGTACAATTACATGTGACAGATATGGTGACTGTGCAGATCCTAAGATTGCAATCTATAAAACTGAGAAAAAAGATCTTAAAGCTGGCAAAATGCCGACTAAACCTTTCTGGAAAAAATATTAATTAGTTATTTTTATGATCAGATCAGCCACCCGATTTCATATCGAAGTCGGGTGGTTTGTTATTGGGAGGTTGAAATGGTTTTAACCAATGACTCTTCCCCAATTACGAAATTATATCATGGGATGGAGGAGTGATGTTGCAAAAATGGAAAGATAGGGTTGAAGTCACAGATATAGTCATGTGGATGATTGGTGGTACTCTCCTATTATTCTGTGTATGGGGATCTGTCTCAACTATCAGGGCAGGCCTCTATACAAAAAATCATTGGATTGATTTTTTAATTTACGGGCTTGCCCAGGGCAGTATTTATGCCCTTATAGCCACAGGATACACCATGGTTTACGGTGTATTAAAAATGATAAATTTTGCCCATGGTGAAGTTTTCATGAGTGGCCCTTTTACAGCATATTTTGTTGCCATGGCAATGTGGCGCACTGATTTTCTGGACAACCATCCCATACTGGGCCTTGTTGTAATATTTTTTGTAGCCATGTTAATTTCAACAATTATTGCATATTTCCTTGAAAAGATAGCCTACAGACCTTTAAGAGATGCTCCACGTTTAATTCCACTTATTACAGCTATTGGCGCATCTTTTTTCCTTCAGTATTTTTTCAGGGGTCTGTATGGCTCCGGCATAAAGGCATATCCTGACATGGAAATTTTTGAAGGTGCCTGGAGTATTTTCGGGGTAGAGATTCAGAGGATCCAGGTGTTAATTATTGTGGCTTCAATAGTGGTAATGCTGGCATTGTATGGTTTTATCATGCTGTCCAAGGCAGGAAAAGCCATAAGAGCGGTTTCCGAAGATAAGGAAGCTGCTGCATTAATGGGCATTAATGTGGATGCAATGATTTCATTGACCTTTGTTATTGGTGGAATGGCTGCTGGTGCAGCAGGCGTGCTTTATGCTTTGATGTTCAAGCAGGTTCATTTTTTCATGGGTTTTATCCCGGGCCTGAAGGCATTTACAGCAGCAGTGCTTGGTGGAATCGGAAACATTCCGGGCGCCATGCTTGGCGGTATTTTTCTGGGACTGATAGAGTCTGTGG
>Ga0256846_1000172_pt1 | contig 28201 bp, 22 predicted proteins | sample TevniametaG_FD_189098 | JGI IMG/M metagenome (GOLD analysis project Ga0256846, IMG submission 189098) | Tube worm associated microbial communities from hydrothermal vent at the East Pacific Rise, Pacific Ocean - Tevnia | ecosystem: Host-associated > Annelida > Integument > Unclassified ...
TTACAATCAATAAGAATACAATAAATGATTTCCTTTTCATATTTCCCCCTAAAAATAGTTTAAAGCATCAAAAAAACAATTTCAAGACTTCTTTAAAAAGTTTTCTTTCCCTACTACTTAATATATACGATTATACCGACAAAAAACGGACTTCTCTTTTTTTATTTGTAGTAATATTTATAGCACAAAAGTCACACTCTCTTTACGCACTGGTGATTCCATACCTGTCCCCTTTTATTTGCAGTAGGGGTAAATGGCAATTTACCCCATTCTTCCGTAAGGACGGATTCCATATCTTGAAAAAAATCAAAGAAATAAAGCACCGTCACCCCAATATGAATATAAAGAAATACTTTTTAGTAGACCGAACGGAGAGAGAAAATCCCTTTTGGACACCGTCAATCCTCTCTTAAAAAAGATTTTTTTTTCTTTTTCTGTTATAAAATAATTATGTCAGGGAAATTATCCTATGAAAGATATTTATGGTTCCATTCCCTTTTAAAAAAAGGGAAATATCCTAAATTGTCTGATCTTGCCAAAAAATTTGAGATATCCAAGCGACAAGCATCAAGAGAAATAGAGTTCATGAGATTATTTTTTGATGCTCCTATAGAATATTCTACAGAGGATAGAGGTTATTTTTATTCGGACACAAAATTTGAATTACCAGGAATTTGGATATCGGAAGAAGAGATAATAACTCTCATCATAGCAAAAAGATTGGCTTCGACAATACCCAACAAAAAAAGAAAAAAGAGATTTGATGACTTTATAAAAAGATTTTTAAGTGAAACTGGGGTTGATATCTCTATTCTTGAAAAGAAAATCTCAACAAAAAACATTAGGTATTACAAGGTTAATCCTACAGTATTTGACAATGTTATACGCTCGCTTAGCAGGGGTTTAAAATTAAATATTAACTACAAATCTCCATACAAAAACGGGTTGGGATCTCGGACAATCAGCCCGATTCACTTACTACTTTATATGGGAAACTGGCACCTTTTCGCTTTTTGTGATAAAAAAATGGGAATCAGGGATTTTGTCCTTTCCAGAATAATTGAATCAGAGGTAACGGACAATCCGGTTCCTGAAAAATTACGAAAAAAAGATTTACGACAAAAAGTATTCGGGAACTATGGAATCTTTCTTGATGGGGATAAGAAAGAAGTTGTCCTGAGATTTTCAAAAAACACTGCAAAAATTGTTCGAGAACAAATCTGGTTCTCCAATCAAAGCACAGAAGAATCAAAAAGTGGAGAAATAATTATTAAATTTCCGGTCTCCGATTATAGAGAAATTATAAGAGACATATTGGCATTAGGTCCGGGGGTAGAAGTTTTAAGCCCTGTGGAACTTAGAGAAGCCGTTATCAGTAATATCAATCATGTTAAAGAACTTTACAAAGCTTGAACTTCTTTCTATTTAATTAAATCAGGATGTTCCACCGATTTGAGTTTAATATCAAGATTGTTGATATAACCTATTCTTTTTACCGATTTCTACATTATTACTTGATTGTCGGGGTACCGGTCATTGGTTTGACTTGCTATGAAAATTACATTATACTTACCAACCTAAATTAAAATTTATATTTGTTTGCAAAATAGGAGGAACAAATGCGTAATGTGATAATTATGGGAGCAGCCGGAAGAGATTTCCACAATTTCAATCTGTTTTTTAGAGAAAAAAAGGATGTAAAAGTTGTAGCTTTCACAGCAACTCAAATACCCGATATTGAAGGGAGAAAATATCCGAAAGAATTGGCAGGTGAATTATATCCTGATGGAATTAATATTTATCCTGAAGAAGATCTTCTCGAATTAATTGAGAAACACGATGTAAAAGATGTTTATTTTGCATACAGTGATGTACCGTATGAATATGTGTTGGATAAATCAGCAGATGTAATGAAAGCCGGAGCTAACTTTATTTTACTTGGACCCGGTGAAACCATGGTCAAAAGCACAAAACCGGTTATCTCCGTTTGTGCTGTAAGGACCGGATGCGGAAAAAGTCAGACCACAAGGAAAGTAAGTAATATCCTTAAGGAAATGGGATTCAAAGTTGCAGCAATTCGCCACCCGATGCCTTATGGCGATTTAGTAAAACAAAAAGTTCAAAAATTTGAGACAATTGATGATTTGAAAAAGCATGATTGCACTATCGAAGAGATGGAAGAGTATGAGCCACACATTAAAAACGGCGTTGTCGTATTTGCCGGTGTGGATTATGAAGCAATTCTGAGAGAAGCTGAAAAGATAGCTGACGTAATCCTTTGGGACGGCGGTAACAATGATCTTCCGTTCTATAAATCGGATTTGGAAATTGTAGTTGTTGACCCGCATAGACCAGGTCATGAACTTTTATACTATCCTGGCGGAGCAAATTTTAAAAGAGCTGACGTAATAGTTATCAACAAAATTGATACAGCTGATCTTGAAGATATTATTGAGGTTAGAGATAATATTAGAGATCATAATCCGAAAGCGGTTGTTGTAGACGGTGCTTCTCCGATATTTGTTGATGGCGGTGAGAAAATCAGAGGTAAAAAAGTTCTTGTTGTCGAAGATGGTCCAACACTTACACACGGAGAGATGCAATACGGTGCAGGCATTATGGCAGCACATAAGTATGGAGCCGCCGAATTAGTGGATCCAAGAGAATATGCGGTCGGTACCATTGCTGATACTTTCAAGAAATATCCTGAAATCGGAACTCTTCTTCCTGCAATGGGCTATGGGGAACAGCAGATGAAGGACCTCGAAGCTACAATAAACAAAGCAGAGGCTGATCTTGTTATAATTGCAACACCAATTGATCTCGGAAGGATAGTAAATTTCAAGAAACCTACAGTAAAAGTGGGATATGATCTGGAAGAAATCGGAACTCCGACTCTAACCGAAATTCTCTCGAATCATCCGAAATTAAAGAAATAGGATAAAAAAATTAAGACTTTTTAATGAAAACACGGGGGGCAGATCATGAATAAGCTTGCATTAATTGCTTTCGGCGGAAACGCCATGCTGGAGTCCGGACAAAAGGGAACTGCGAAGGAACAGTATCAAAATGCAAAAAAAGCCGCAGGACTTATGGTTGACATAGTCAAAAAAGGCTACGAACTGATAATAGTACACGGAAACGGTCCGCAAGTTGGAAATGTACTGCTTCAGATGGAAGGATCAGCTAATTCTGTCCCCCCGTTCCCGCTTGATGTCTGTGATGCAATGACTGAAGGAAGTATGGGATATATGCTCGAGAAAGCAATCCTTAATGAACTCAGAAAACAATCGATCGATAAGGAAGTAGTAACTCTGTTAACCCAGGTAATTGTTGACAGAGATGATAAAGCTTTTTCAAACCCGACAAAACCGATCGGACCTTTCTACAACAAGTTTAGGGCAAACCAACTTGTTAAAGAAAATCAATGGACTATGGTAGAAGATGCAGGGAGAGGATTCAGGCGTGTTGTACCATCTCCAAAACCCATAGATATAGTCCCCAAACGGGCAATTAGAGGGATGGTGGAGAAAGGAATTATTGTTATAGCTGCCGGCGGTGGCGGAATACCTGTTTTCCTAAATTCTTCAGGATATGTTGAGGGTGTGGAAGCCGTAATAGATAAAGATTTCGCATCATCTCTTATCTCAAAAGAAGCCGGAGTAGATCTATTTATAATTCTAACCGGAGTATCCAGAGTTGTAGAGAATTTTGGTAAACCCGATGCCGTACCGTTAAAAGTAATTGATATTAAAAAAGCTGAAAAGATGCTTGAAGATGGTCAATTCCCTCCGGGATCAATGGGTCCGAAAATATCCGCTTCGATAGATTACATTAAAAACGGAGGAAGCGAAGTTCTTATTACATCTGCTGAAAAATTGAGAGCTGCTTTAATCGGACGATCCGGTACTCGTATTGTTAGAGATCGTGAAGGAGAGTAATGTGGAAGTCAATTTAAACATAGAAGCACAAGATATAAAATTTCTGAAAGACTTTCTGGAGGGAGTGAATACCCCTATAATGATAGATGAACTTACCAACCGACTGGCTATTTTTAAGACTCAAAGCAAGATGGATGATAAGGTTAAAATATATGATCCCGGATGTGAATATAAAGTTAATGATCTGATCTATAAAGAATATCACGGAATGATTCCTATCGGAACAAAGAAAAATATTAAACTTGAAAACGGTGTAGTACTTAGAGTCGTTGAGATCAGAGATAGATTTAAACCGGAGATTAAACTTAAATACGAAGGAACTTCCGACTATAAAAAATACCTTGATTATCTTACCCGCCAGAAAATCGAACTCCTATTACCTCATAAAATGGAAAAACCATGTAGAAAAACCGAATATCTTGATCCGAAACTTGATCCGAGAAAATTTTATGACCCCCTTCTTAAAAAAGATTATAATAATTTGAAGAAAAAACTCACTGCTCTGTTCAACAAATCCTCCGATATAGCTTTTACGGGGAACAAAGCTATTTTGGTCAAAAATTTGAAACCGATTGATGCAGAAGTTTTCTCCAAAATCAGAGATTTCCTCTCCGATAACGGGAAATCCGAATCAACGGAATTTTTTGTTGAAAACTTTGTAAAAATCAAACCTGACAATAATGAATTCGGATCATATTGTTTTGCATTATGTTATAAAATGAAGAATGAGTATAAAATTGATTTCCAACAAGTTAATTACGAAGGTTGGGGGAAATGGAATCTTATTTCGGTTATATACTATCTCCTAAAAGATTCAATTATTAGTGATATAAACCCGTTTCTTAATAATTTGGAAACGACAAACAAAAAATGGTCTGATCCGGAAAGAAAAAAATTTAAGGAAAAACTGTTTGACAATGATCCATCAAAATATTTTTTAACTCAAAGAGAGATAAATGCCGGTGCAATTCGACTTAAACAAGGGTTGTATGAGTTTTCGGAATCCATAGAAGTTGAACTTATTGACGAGAATACAAAAAAGAAATACATAGGTTACTTTTACAAAGAATCAAATCTGTTAATGGGACTCAAAGATATATTTAATAATTATAAAATACTTCAGGGATCAATAGTTTCCATATCTCAAGCAGATGAAACAATCTTTCATTTCAACGTTAGAACTACAAAGAGAGGAACGGTCTCTGAAAAGATAGATTATGATAAAGAAAGAAAATTATTCATTGCAAAGGATGAAAAAATAGCCTCAAAAGTTTTTATTAATAAATCTATCTACCTTGAGCAAAAAGATTTTGTTGAGTTAGAACAAAAAATAGAGTTCTTAAGGAAAAGCAATTCTTTTAAAGATTTGTTAAATAGAGTTTTTCTGGAATTCGGAGTAAAAGAGAGGAATTTTGAAATCCATGTATTAAAACTTTATCATATCCTTGACCTGATAGCTCCGGTCAATCTAAAAACTGTTCTCAATGTTATCTTTGATAATTCGGATTCCATCATTCCATCGGATAAAATTCATGGTGTATTCTATCTTGATCCAAGTTCAATCACCGAATTAGTTCATGAGGAAATTGAGTATAAAACAGTCGGTAATGAAACAACCGAAATAAAAAAAGAATCAAAGAAAGAGCATATTGTTAGTGAAGAGAAGAGAGTCGAAGAAGAGATTCGACTTATAAGAGAAGAGAGACGCAGGAAAAGAGAAGAAGAGATGCGAAAAGTCGAACAGATGGAAAAAGCACGAACGGAGAAACCTCTTGCAAAAGTTAAACAGGAAAAAAAGACTGCTACCCCATCGCATAGAAAAGATATTTCTTCGCCTACTGTAGAAAGTTTACCGAAAGATAGCAGTCAACCTTCAAAAATAGAGAGAGTGCAAAAAGAAGCTGCACATAAGAAAAAATCTGAAAAAGAAATTTTTAAACCTGAAAAAATAAAATCTCCTGCAAAAAAGATCAAGGAACCCAGCATCGAAGATCAAATGGATATGGAAGAGATCAAAAGTGAAATTGCTCTATTAAAATTAAAGGAAAAAGTTGAAAAAGAGAGAGGATTAAAAAAAGTCAAAGAAAAAAAGATCGCTTTTAAAGATACAAGCGGATTTGGAAGCATTCTCGCATCCAAACTTGATGAAATCGCCGGATCAGAAAAGAAAGAGAAGAAGAAGGGGAAAAAAGAAAAACGATGAAGGTCTTATTCTCTCAATGGATGAGAGATCTTGACTTTAATGCTATAAATAATATTGGTATTCCGTCAATTGTTTTAATGGAAAATGCAGCAAGAGGGGCAGCGTCCATTATCAGAGGTCAGTTTGATATCAAGAAATATCCAAACCCTGTTATCCTTATCGGACCTGGGAACAATGGTGGGGACGGGATTGCAATAGGGAGAATATTATCACAATGGAATTACAAACCGCTTTTTTTGTTCCTTACCGATCCGGAACAATTATCGGACGATCCGGCTTTAAATTTCAAAATAATAAAAAATATAGGATTAAAATATTTAAAAATTAATAAAGGACAAGATATACCGGATATTATTAAAAAATATTCGTCGGATAATACCGTTATTATCGATGCAATTTTCGGAACAGGGATGAAAAATCCGATTAGAGATGGACTATATCATGATGTTATTAACATTCTTAATAAAATTCATTATAAAACGGTTTCAATTGATCTCCCGTCAGGTCTTTCGGATATTTTCTCTCCCATCGAAGGTATTGCAATTATTCCCGACATAACTATATCATTTCAAACACTAAAAATTCCTCACATTTTCCCTGATGACAAAAAAAGATGCGGAAAAATCTATGTTGTGGATATTGGTATCCCAAATTTTCTTGTTGACGATAAAAAATATTTTATCAGGTTATCGGATCCTTCCGAGTTTTCATCATTATTTAAGAAAAGACCCTCAGGCTATCATAAAGGGAAACTCGGTCACGGGCTCGTAATTGCCGGATCCGACGACAAACCCGGTGCTGCAATATTATCATCAATCTCATTACTAAGATCCGGTGCAGGACTCTCGACATGCGTAGTATCTCCACAAAATAAAATCCTGCTCATGAAACATAATCCGGAAATTATGACACTTCCGGAAAATATTTTAACAAAAGAGGAAATTAATTTTGATAATTATGACTCCGTTTTGATAGGACCGGGACTCGGAGTGGATAAAGATACCAGCAGAAAAGTAGATATTGTGATTAAAAATGCCAAATCTCCCGTTGTTCTTGATGCCGACGCTTTAAACGTTATGGAAAATAATGTAGAGCTTCTAAAAAAGAAATATCAAGTACCTTTAATTATAACGCCTCATCCTAAAGAATTTTCAAGATTATCCGGATTAAAAATAGAGGAAATCCTTAAGAATCCGGTTAAATATGTTCGTGAGTTTTCAATAAAATACAATCTGTACACAATTTTAAAAGGACATCATACTCTCATTTCATCTCCTTCCGGTGAGGTTATAATAAATCAGACAGGTAATCCGGGTATGGCAACAGCAGGAAGCGGTGATGTTCTCGCTGGAATTATAACCGGACTTTTAGTCCAATTTAGAAAATATTTTTCAATTCTTACAATTTTAGAGACCGCTGTATTCATTCATGGATATGCAGGTGATATTGCTGCAAAAATAAAAGGAGAATCATCCATGATTGCATCGGATATAACCGATAATATCCCGACAGCCTACAACAAAATAAATGAATATAGATCTATATTCCAACTCGTATAACGAAACCTTTTTATTGGGAGAATCGTTGGGCAAACTTTTAAAGGGAAATGAATTAATTCTGCTTTCAGGGAACCTCGGAGCAGGTAAAACCGTGTTCTCCAAAGGTATAGGACACGCTCTTGGAATCGAAAGCAGAGAAATTGTAAGTCCAAGCTACACTTTAATGAATATTTACAATGGGACTTACAAATTCTTCCATATAGATTTATACAAGATCGGAGAATATATTACCGGAGGAATACCGGAAATTGATGACAATCTGGACACAGGAATAATTGTTGTTGAGTGGGGAAAATTTATCACGAATCACTACTCTAATGAAAAAAATTTAATAAACGTTAACATTTCATGTTTGAAAACAAACACTTTAGGTAGAAAAATATCAGTATCAACAATAATGGATATCCCAATTAAAACATTAGCCATTAACTAACGTATTTTATATTTTAAAAAGTTTCTATATTTTGATTGACCAATTGTATCCTCAACAATAATATCAAATCTATATTTTCCTTTTTCAGAATATCTTAATGGAATCTTGAGGTATACATATTTTGCCGAGAGAATGGAATCAGTGACATTTTCAAGTACTCTTTTAGTATTTATTACATCATATTTTCTAAATTTTTTATATACATATATTTTTATGGAAAATCTTGCCTCCATTTTTTCACTCTTTTTTTCAAAACTGATTTTTTTTGTTGGAATCTTCAGTATTATATTTCCCTTTTTAACAGAAGATTTAAAGGTCAATTGATACTTTGAGTTTCCCTTGGAAGGATATAAAATACTCATCTTAGCAAGATCAACCGCCGTTAATAGCTGGGCAGGGATACGTGTAAGCTTAAAATTCCCTAAACTGTTAACATCGGTAAAAACCAAGTATAGCTGGAAACGGAAATAGAACCACCTCTCCATAGGAAGACGTTTCGTAGTAACTAACGATCCTCGCCCCCTTCCTAATCCTGAATTGGTTATATCAAGCTCTCCAAACTCTCTCCTATCGGGAATACCCAGTTGAAGTAGAATCCTACCTCTTTCACTGTCCCATCCTGTGTTTTTCCCTTTCCCCTCGGAAAACCATCTATTTGCATAAGCAATTCTTTCTGCATAAATTTGTTTCGCCTCATTCACAAAATTATCCGGAGTCGGATCCCTTTTATCCCAAAAATCCTTTATGAAATTTTGTCTCTCAACATCATCTGCTAAATGCTTGTAAATCCTCCTTTCCAACTTAGTCATGATAAATCTTGTTTTTTTATAAAAATTATCAACACCATTAATTCTCCCTTCAGTACCGATTTTATCTTTTCCATATAATCCCAGAGTTGCAATCAGCAAAAATAATAAAATAATTATATGTCTCTTCATTTTAACTCCTTAATTAAAAAATATGTTTATCCCAAGACTTAGCGAACGTCCTCTTAAGTCAAGTTTCTCAAATCCTTCAAACAGCGACGATAACCTCCCTTTCAAATATAGATATCTTACTTCAAAAGAGACTCCCATATATTTTTTAAATCGGAATACAATTCCTGCCTTAATGTTAAAACCCGGAGTAAAAGCCTCTGTATTAGCATATCCGTCACTGATTTCACCTGTCGTAAAATCAATAAATTCACCCCACTGTTCATATTCCCAATAGTATACTCCGGCACCTATACTAAAATACGGATTTAATATTTTTCTATGCCCTATAGGATACACTTTAATGTTTGCCTCAATTCCACTAATACTCAAAGAAATACTCTGGTATATAGGTGTATTATCGTTATGTTCATAATCTTTATATTCTGAATTTAATGTTTTCTCATATGAATTTAGTTCAACAGCAAATGATACATTTCGTCCAATAAAATGTTCATATTCAATACCATAAAAGAAATCTTGCATATCTTTTTTCGAAAAATAAAGATTTTCCCTATTTAAATCCCAAAGGTCGGATTTGGTAGCGGGATTGAAAATACCCACTTTAAAATTCGTACTTTGACCTATAAGGATGTCTGATCCAACAAGAACCGTAATTATTATAAGTAAATATATTTTTTTCATGTTTATCCTCCTCCGTTAGAATGCAATAATAATGCCAAAAAGAAGGATAGAACAAGCTAAAAAAATGTCCCTTATTTGTTACAACAAGTCCTACTTGAGGGCAGAAACAATTTTATTCTTTGACGGCACGGAATTGAATCTGACAACCTCATTCCCATCTTTGAAAATAATTAATGTGGGAACTCCGAGAACAAAGAATCTTGTAGCAACTTCCGGACTTTCAGTTATATCAACTTCAAATGCCGATATCATTTTTTCAGGATTTTCCTTTATAACATCCTCAATTAATGCAGGGACTTTCTTACATGGAGCACATCCGGGAGAACTGAAATCAATAATAACATTACCGGAAAGTGCTAATTTTTCATCAAGATTATTTTCTGAAATTTTCTCCATTTTACTCAATCCCAAGAAGTGATTTTATTTTCCGTTTTACACTTTCATGATCTCCCGACCCAACTTTGATATAGTCAATATTTCCATCTCTATCCACAAATACCATGGTTGGAATTCCCGTTACCTTATATGAGTCAAAATCTTTTCCCTCATTTGAAATAGCTACAGGATAATCAATTCCGAATCTCTTAATAAAACCTTTTATAAGGTCAACTTCCTTATCTTTATCCACTTTGCCCAAATTTTGTTTATCATCTCTGTATGAACCGTACAATTTGGTAAAACCTATTACAACAAGCCCGTCATCCTTATACTTTTTATACTCTTTAACAAGCCCGGGAATAACTGCCCTGCAGGGACTGCACCACGGTGCCCAAAAGTCAATAATAACGACCTTACCCTTCAATTTCTTCAACGATAACGATGATGAATTTACCCATGTCTCAGCACTTATGGAAGGTGCTTTTTTTCCAATAAATTCAATCTGTGCAAGCTCTGACTCGAGAGACTTTTTCCCTCTCGGATCAGTTGTGATTTCAATAGCTTTTTTAAGTATATCTTTTGCTCCGTCAATATCATTTTCATTTTTTGCAATAGAAGCAAGATTTGAATAAAGTGCATATTTGTATTTTTTTATTTTTTGGGGAAGATCAACAACATCAATAAGTTTTTTTGTATATTTTTTTTTAACGGAATTATCCGATGCTTCAAATGCAAAACTCATCATTGCCGAATAAAAATCTTCTCCTTTTTTTAGATCGGACTCAATACTGCTAAAAACAGAGTATGCTTTATCGACTTTTCTTTCCAAAAGCAACGCTTGAATTTTAACCATTTTTGCTTCATTTATCAGATCCCCTCCGCCTGCAATAACATCGTTAATAATTTTAGCCGCACCTTCGGAATTTTCGGTTTTTAAAAGTACCTTTGCTTTTAATATATCAATGGCATCGGATTTAGCACTATCTTTGTATTTTTCAAAGAGTGATCCAAACTCCTTCTTCTTCTCAGATAGAAAAGCCATGTATTCCTTGTATGATTTTATTTTTGATTCCTTCTCATTAAATTTTGATGTAAGATTATTAAAATCCGCCGTAAGATTTTTTAAGTCGGTAACTTTGGAATTCCCTTGACATGAAACGATGAATAATAAAACAACAAACAATGTAATAAATTTTTTGTACATTTCTTCTCCTATTATATAACTAATATTATCACAGATATAATGCCGATACAAATATCAGATTTATATTCTAAAATTTAATATTTTCTCTACAATTTCAAATTTTGCAGGAATTTTTTCTCCCGATTCTCCGTCAAATTCAAGATTTACATCCTCTTTTGAAAAAACCTCAATTTTTTTTGCCCTAAAAAATTCAACTTTCCTGTTATTCATGATGGTTCCTCTGTAAAGATGGGGAGTATTACGAATAATTTCAAATTTTTTCATCTCTTTAACAAGGATAACATCAAAATATCCGTCATCCACTTTTGCATCCGGAGCTATAATCATACCTCCACCGAAAATCCCCCCGTTTGCAATTGCTCCGATAAGATATTTCCCCTCTATCTTTTTCTTGCCATCAATTAAAATTTCGACATTTTTACTGCGGAAATTTTTTATCGTGGACAACATTCCCGTATAGTAGGATAAAGGTCCTCTTTTTGATTCGGGAACATGTGAAAGATTTTTTACAACATCTGCACCAAGTCCAAAATCAGCTATATTTATAAAATATTTATTTGAATTTTCATTCTCATTTCCGGAAAAAGTTATTTTCCCTACATCAAATTTGTTTTTTTTAGAATTCTTTATTAATTCTACTGATTTCCTAAAATCACGCGGGATCTTCAAAAACCTTACGAAGTCCGATCCTGTTCCCGACGGAATTATTCCGAGAGCAGCTTCATCATTCATCACGCTTTTACTATTTCCTGTAAAAAAACCATTCATAATTTCATTTAAAGTTCCATCTCCGCCAATTCCGATAATCAGATCAAATCCCTCTGATAGAATTTCTCTTGTAATCTCAGTTGCTTGCTTGGGCTTTTCCGTGAAAACATACTTGAATTCGGAAAAATAGTGCTTTATTATTGTTTTGATAATTTCCCATCTCTGTCCGGTTTTACCATGGGCAGAATAAGGATTTACTATTACATGAACCTTTTCCATAAAGGATTATTAATCAAAAATTTCAACTTTTATTGCAGTAGCAGGTGGTGGGGAATCCGAGAGTACGATTCTCCCTTCAGCCGTTTTGTATTTAAAAATTTTTGTTCTCCTTGAAGACGAATATAACCTACCGTAAGAGAGTCCCATAAATTTCCTAACTTTTCTTATATAATTTTTAGTCTCTTTATAGGGAGGAACCCCTCTGTATTTTTTAACAACCTCTTCACCTGCATTGTATGCCGCTAACACCATTGTAATATTCTTATTATATTTCTTGTAAAGATACTTGAGGTGTCTTACTCCGGCATCAAGATTCTGATCGGCATCATACCTGTTTGTTACTCCGTACTGAATGGCAGTATCTCTCATTAGCTGCATTATCCCGACAGCACCCTTCTTAGATTTTGCCAAGGGATTAAATCCCGATTCGGCTCTGGCAACCGCAGTGATTAAATCTTCACGCAAATTGTATTTACGTGATAACATTGATATTTTTTTACTATAGATGTACGGAACCTGTCTCACCGAATAAGAAGAAACGGTATAATTAAGTGACCTGCCTTTAGACTTAAAACTGGAAACCCCGGGATTGTTTGTTACAAATATCCTGCCGTCATACCCTTTTTTAACAATAATTTCAGCTGAAAGATCAGCAGGCAGGAAAAACATAACGCAAGCGGTTAAAATTATTATAACTCTCATAAAAATTTCTCTAACAATTCTATAACTCTAATTCTAAAACCAACCGGATCCTTAATCGCCATACCACCGGCTTGTGCAAAATTAACTCTTCCCCCCCCTTTTCCGTTCACAAGAGAGGATATTTGCTTTATCAGAGTACCTGCATTAACTTTTTTTGTCAAGTTTTTATGTACCGATACAACTATCATGGATTTATCATCATCGTTGGAAGACAATACTACAACGCACTCATGTTTCCTTAATATTTCATCTGCCGTGGTACTAAGTAACTTCCTGTCCGTTTCATCAGCATGATAAACTATTGTACTTACACCATTTACATTTACTATCTCGTCGGTAATAACCGAAATATCGACCTTCTTCTTACCGTCAATGTCGCGAATCCTCTTTTCGAGTTTTCTGTTCTTCTCTTCAAGATCTCTCAGATAGTTAAAAAGATTTTCACCCTTCCGATTAAAATATGATTCTATTTCCCCGATTCCATCAAAAACAACATTGAGGTACTCCATTCCGATCAAACCGGCAACCCCTTCAATTCTCCTGATTCCGGACGATATTGACGATTCGGAAGTAATCTTAAAACAACCGATACTTCCCGTCCTCAAAAGATGAGTACCGCCACAAAGTTCTCTTGAAAACTCTCCGATCACAAGCATTCTCACTTTATCCGAATATTTTTCATCAAATATTGCTATTGCCCCTCTGCTTACCGCATCTTCATAAGTGGTTTCAACTGTTTTCACTTCCAAATCTTCTCTAATTTTATTATTTACAAGATTCTCAACCTTTCTCAATTGTTCTTTATTAACAGATTTGAAGTGGGTAAAATCAAATCTAAGTTTGTCAGGTCCTACATACGACCCCGACTGTTTTATGTGGGAACCTAATACCTCTCTTAAAGCCGCATGTAGCAAATGGGTAACCGTGTGGTGAACACTTGTGTTATTTCTAATTACCTCATCAACTTTCATATTGACAACATCTCCTTTTGAGAGTTTCCCTTTTTGAACCTTAACAAAGTGGAGATGCCCACCGGAAGAATTCTTCTTTGTGTTTGTCACAAAAAATATGGAATCCTCACTTCTGCCTGATCCGGTATCTCCTGTCTGTCCACCCGATTCTGCATAAAAAGGGGTTTTTTTTAGAAACACCACCCCCTCTTCTCCTTCCAAAAGAGCATCAACCTCAATATTGTTCCTAAAAATATCCAATACGTAAGATTCATCTTCAAGATTCCCATATCCGGAAAAATTTGTTTTAATACTATTTAATCTATCCGATATATTTATTGTGTCTTTTTTCAACGAACCCTTTCTCGATTTTTTCCGTTGATGTGAAAGCTCATTTCTGAATCCTTCAATATCTATTTTAAGATTTTTCTCGTTTGCAAGATCTATTGAAAAATCGATGGGGAAACCATACGTATCGGATAATTTAAAAACCTCTTTACCCGATATCGTGTCATTTCCTCTTTCTATTGTATTTTGAATAACTTCCTCAAATTTCTTTAATCCTGAAAGGAGTGTTTTTTCAAATCTTTCTTCCTCCGATTCAATAACTTCCGAAATAAACCCTCCGTTTGATGCAAGATCGGGATAAGCATAGTCCATTGTTTTAATAACTACGGGGACTACATTATATAGGAAACTTTTATTTAAACCGATTGAGCGACCGTGCTTGGATGCTCGCCGAAGAAGCCTTCTGAGAATGTACCCCCTTCCGTCATTTGCAGGAAGAACTCCATCGGATATTAAAAAAGAGAGAGCTCTTACATGATCTGCGATTACATTTAGATCCACTTTTACCGAATTATCATCCGGATTCACACCGGCCATATCAGCGGTAAATTCAATAATGGGACGGAATAAGTCCGTCTCATAATTACTTGACTTTCCGGAAAGTAGAGTTGTTAATCTTTCCATACCCATTCCGGTATCAATGGACGGGGATGGCAAAGGAGCCATATTCCCTTTTTCATCTTTATAATACTGCATAAAAACAAGGTTCCATATTTCAACAAATCTTTTATTTTCTCCTGAAAATTCATCAGGTCCAAACTTTTCTCCTCTGTCAAAATGAATTTCCGAGCAAGGACCGCATGGTCCTGTTTCTCCCATTTGCCAAAAATTATCTTTTTCTCCAAGACGTGAGATCCTATCAGAACTGACTCCTATTCTTTTTTCCCAGATTCCATGTGCTTCATCATCTTCATTAAAAACCGAAATACGCAAATCTTCCGGAGAAAACCCGAATACTTCGGTTATCAGTTCCCATGCATATTCTATTGATTTTTCCTTAAAATAATCACCAAAGGAAAAATTTCCAAGCATCTCAAAAAACGTATGATGATACTCCGTCCTCCCCACTTCATCAAAGTCATTATGCTTTCCGGAAACTCTCATACATTTTTGTATTGATACCGCTCTGGTATAATCTCTTTTTTCATTACCGAGAAAAACATCTTTGAATTGATTCATCCCTGCATTTGTAAAAAGTAAGGTTGGATCTTTCGCCGGAACAAGCGGGGAAGAAATCACCTTGTAATGCCCTCTGTCTCTAAAAAATGAAAAAAACTTTTCCCTTATTTCAACACTGTTCATATTCCGTCAATTTCTATGAGATTATGGTCACCGAAATCGCTATTCGAACCATCCTTGGAGTTTGATGAAACATCCGAGATTCTCTTTTCCATCTCCTCAAGGGACATCTCCTTGGTAGACTGAATTCCAGATTTCTTAAGTTTTAATTCATCGGGGTTCGTTGCCCATTTAAGTGCCTCTTCATATGTAATAAGCTCCCTTTCGTAAAGGAAGAATAGAGACTGATCAAATGTCTGCATACCATATTGGGATATTCCCTGCTCAATTGCCTCTCCGATAAGTTTTGTTTTATCAGAATTTATAATACAGTCCTTGATGAAAGGAGTGTTAATAAGGATTTCAACAGCCGGGACTCTCCCTTCTCCGTCAGACATTGGGATAAGCCTCATAGAAATTATTGCTTTTAAAACGGATGCAAGCTGAATCCTTATCTGTTTCTGGTGATGCGGAGGGAAAATTGAAATAATTCTATTTATTGTTTCGGTTGCATCCAACGTATGGAGAGTCGAAAGAAGCATATGACCTGTTTCCGCTGCAAGCAATGCCGTTTCAATTGTTTCCAAATCTCTCATTTCCCCGACAAGAATAACATCGGGATCCTCCCTCAATGCACTCCTGAGAGCGGAAGAGAAATCATTTGTATCATGACCCACTTCTCTTTGATTAACAATACTTTTTTTGTCTCTATGAAGATATTCTATCGGGTCTTCAATTGTTATAACATGCTCTATCCTGTGTACATTAATATGATCTATCATTGCCGCCAAACTGGTCGATTTTCCACTTCCGGTCGTCCCCGTAACAAGAACCATCCCTCTCCTTTCATCTGCGATTTTTTCAAGAACAAGAGGTAGATTGAGATCTGCAATAGACTTAACTTGAGTGGGTATTATTCTAAGTACAATACCGATAGCTCCACGCTGCTGGAAAACATTACACCTGAATCTCCCGAGACCCGATACAGAGTACGCCATATCCAGTTCATGTTTTGATTTGAATTTCTCTTTTTGATCCGAATTCATAATGGAAAAAGCCATTGCAATCGTATCTTCTTTCATCAGCCTTTTCAACTCAACCATAGGTTCAAGTGTGCCGTTAATTCTTAATATAGGGTGATTTCCGACCTTCAAATGGAGATCAGATGCTTTATGGTCCACCGCTATTTTTAACAGATCATCGATATTCATATTAATCTCCTAAATCAATTGTATTATATCCTATTTAGAAAAATAGTAAAGATGGAACAACCGATCGGAACTCTCTAATATGTTTCTACATTAAAAATCAAATCCAATCCAAAATTTCATTCCGTAATATTTTGATTCTTTTAAATTGGTTTTGTATATCCATTCAAAATGTAACGGATATCCCCAAAGGTTCACTTCAAGTCCGAATCCATAAGAAGATATTCCGTCCTTAAGTACAATACCATCTCCGAAAAGATCAAATTCAGATGCATCCTCGTATCTTTTTTTTGTTTCCAAATCGGCATTCGCAGGAGCTTTAATTGAACTATCCCACACTCCTCCAAGGTCAAAAAACAAGACACCTCTAATCGGGCCCAATACTCCGATAGGTGTTACAAGATACTTTACAAGAGGGAATCTCAGTTCGGATGTAAACGCAAATCCGTTAGTTCCCACAAGTGATCTGAATGGTACTGCCCGAAGAGTGTTATTCCCTCCGGTTGCAAAAAGCATGGGGTTGGAACCGGAGGAAGTAAATCCTGTAATTCTTATGGCAAAAAGTGTATTTGGGGCAAGTTTAAAATACTTTCTGACATCCAAATTAATAGTATTCGAATCAAGAAAACCTGACCCAAGCTTCAAATATTTACTGAATGAAAGTTTAAAAGTATGACCGGAAAGCGGTCCGAAATTTGTAAATTTTGTTGTTTCACCTACAAGAGCAAACCTTAAAGGTAGAGCATAGCCGTCAAAAAATTGATTATAAGGGAGGTCCCTCTGGTAAAAAAGCCTATCGCTCAACTCTAACTGATGATGAATCGACATTGAAAATTCAGCTCTGTAAGAACGATTGAACGGATAATACATTCCAACTGACAATCCGATTCTTCTGCTTGCCAAAACATAATTCTTTTTTGATAGATATGCGGTACTTTCCGGATTCAAATAATTTCTTCCGAGAAAATATGAGTCGGAAAAATAGAATAGGCGTGAAAAAAACTGGAGCCTATTCCTTTGGTTAATGTATGTGAAACTGTAGGAGCGGTATCCGTAATATGAAGCCACAAGGAGAGACAGAGAATGATCATTCATTATATCGGACACTCTAAGAAACGAATAACCGAATACGGAACCGTCAGAACCGAATCCGGCGGTAATCGGAGGGAGAGCGGGAATGGATAGAGATCTGAAAGGTTTATATTTTTTTCTGTTTGCAAGATTGAAATTAAGTTCTTCTTCAAGATTTTTATTGAAATTTCTATTTGCTTTTATTTCACCGTCAATATAAGAAAATTTTTCACCGTATGTATTCTCCTTTCCGTACTTTTCAATGACTTCTTTTGTGAACCTGACACTTTTCTCTCCATTATCTCCTTCAAATATTTCCGGATTCTCAAATTCAACCCCTTTTTTTTCAATAAATACGGAAATATCTTTTTTTAAAAGAACAAATCCCCCTTTGTTATAAGAAGATATTAGAAGTTTTTTGTTTTCACCCGGAATTTCCATTGGAAAGAAAACTGCTGTCTGAACATCTGTAAACCTGTAATTTATCTTGTTTTGCAGGTCAATAGAGTAAAGATTGTATGCACCTCCTTCATCAGAGCTAAAATATACGGTATTTCCATCATGAGAGAAGGAAGGAGTAATGTTATTTGAATTTCCGGATGTAATTTTTGCAGCAAATTCGGGTTTATCAACACTCCCTAAGAATATATGCAAATATTTTCCGTTGGATGCGGAGAAAACTATCTTATCTCCTTTTGGAGATATATCAAGTGATCTTATATACAAATTTCCCTTTGTAATCCTATCTGTCTTTCCGGTAGCAAAATCGTGTCTGAATATAAATGATTTTGTGCCGTATACACCGGTAAAATATATCTTTTTTCTATCATTTGTAAAATCCGGTGATGACGGTTCCATAATATTTTTCAGTTTAACCATTTTGACAATTTTACTCTTTAAAACATCAATAATAACAAGATAATTCAAGTACTCTTTTCTCGCAAAGAATGCAATTTTTTCTCCGCTTTTATCCCACGTGAAGGTACTCCCGTTTTCCGGATTAAAGATAACGGATACTCCGTCGTATTTTGATGTGAATCCGGGAGTTAAAGTTTTTATGGTTTTTCCATCTTTCATCGAAATCAGGATAATATCAATCTTCCTGTCTTTATAATTTACCGTTACAGTTGCAGCTACCTCTCCTCCGGGAGATATTCGGTGAGCGAAAGAATACACAAAAGGAAAATTAGGACCGATGATATAGCTGTAATCTTCCGGATCATCTTTTTGTACAAAATCTTTAAACCTATTCTTTAGATATTTACGCAGTTCAAAGTTAAACTCCTTTTGAGTTGTCCCGAACAATCTGAAAAAATTTCTATTCGAACCGTATATCCGTCCCCGAAAGGAAAACAGAAGATTTCTTACTCCCCTAACTCCATATTTTTCCTCAACAAACTCATAAATCACATGTCCGAAATCATAGGGAGTTCTGCTCGACATATTTCGAAGCTTCAGATTACCACCTTTCCCAACAATAGGAATACGATCATTTAAAACGGCATCTCTCACGGTAAGCAACCCGAAAGACCCCCAATCTCTTGTAACAAACTCGGAAAATCCTTCCATAACCCACAACGGCGGTTTAATGAAACGGAAAAGACTTTTTGAACTTTTTTTATACAGTATCTGATATTCAAAGATATGTCCGAGTTCATGTAAAAGCGTCCTAAACATTTCATCTGAAGAGGCATCCCCATGGAGGACCATTTTATTAGATATTGAATCTGCAAAAGCCTCAATTCCAGCTGGAAGAAATCCGGGAAATATATTGGTTTGTTCAAAATCCACATGAGTTTTGTAAAATATCAAAGGTATCCTTTTTGCGACATCCACATTAAGATACTTTGATAACTTGTCATAACCGTTTTCCGCGGTTATTGCAATTTTCTTTAAAAGTTTTATATCATCCGTATAGTGATATACCCTGAAGTTAGGAGTATCAAAATATTTCCAGTTAAATTTGTTTTTCATAACTTTATTCTTTCCGTAATAACTGCTGTACTGCGGATAAATCATTACCGGTAAAATCAGTATCACCAAGAATATTATTAATTTGTTTAAATGTTTTCCCATTTTCTTATCCTATTTTATTTCAACAAATATCTTGTTTCCAACTTCCCCAAGCCCATGAACACCCTAATGAATTTTTCAGTGACCTTCCTGAAAATAAATTCAAAATTGTAATCGGGTTTCTCTCCATCGGCACCTATTAACGATCCTTTAAGAGTCTTTTTAAACATCTCTTTTCCCGTTGCAACATCCTTGAAAAATATTTCAAGGGACAATTCCCAGTTTTCAACTTCGACAAAAACTCTCTTTTTCTTTTTCTCTCTTATCACACTCCGCTTTTTAATATTAAGAGAAAGTTCGCCTCCCACGAGTAGAAGATCACCCTCATTTAAACCTTCGTTTATTTCATTTGATGAATCATATTCTCCAACCGGTTTATCGATAACTTTCGGCATCTCTTTTAAGAAAAAATAGTTTATACTTGATTCGGGTTTGAACTCCGAAGGGAACTTCTTAACTTTAATCGGAGCATAAACAACTTTTTTAAATCTGACAAAGTCTATTGCACTTTTGCTTACAACCGGAATTCTTACAAGATCAACCCTCCGCGTACTGCAACTTCCCGACAAAACGACAATGGTTACAAAACAAGCAGTCAAAATAATTCTCTTCATTCTTTGCTCCGTTTATCTTTTTCTTTCCGCTTAATCGATCTGTTTTTATTTGAAGATTTTTCATTTATCTCGGGATTAATTCTTTTTCTTAACCTGATGAGATTCCTTTTTATATATTCATTTGAAGGAGATAACTTCAAAGCTTTAAGATATTTCGATTCGGCTTCTTTAAGCCTGTTTTGGAATTCAAGCGAGACTGCAAGATTATTGTAAACTGCCGCTCTCTCTTTGCCACTCTCCAAAGCTTTAGACCACCTGAAATACGCCTCTTTCCACAATCCGTTTTTTGCCAACTTGTTACCAAATTCAAATTCGGTATTAACTCTGTTCGATGAACAACCGGAAAAAAGGGATACAATCAATAACAAGATTTTAATCTTTCTCAATGCTACCTCCTAAATCGGAATCCATGTTTTTCTAAAATTATATTCTTTACACATCCACTACACAAATCAGTAGCAATATTATTTCCTAACCAATTAGATGTTTTTGTACTATAATTGTGACATAGACTCTCTTCAAATGACATTTTTTTCAAATTATTCTTCAAGTAAGAATTTCTAACAACAAACTGAAACCCTGTATTTTTACAATTTGTTCTTATATGATAAAATTATTTTTATGATAAAAGGTATCGGTACGGATATTATTGCCATTGATCGGGTGAAAAAAGCTATAAACCAAGATTCGAAGTTTACCGATAAAATTTTTTCGTATGAAGAAACAGAATATTGCAATTCAAAATTGAAAAACGAGATCCATTTTGCGGGAAGATTCGCTGCCAAGGAAGCTTTTTTTAAAGCTTTGGGAACCGGCTGGAGAGATGGGATGAAGTGGACGGAAATCAATATTTTTAATGATAAATTGGGTAAACCGGAGATAAAAATATCAGGAAAAACACTAAAAATATTCACGGATAGAGGCATGACAACAATAAATTTGTCAATTTCTCACACAAAAGAATTTGCTGTTGCCTTTGTAATAATCGAATAAAAAATAATCTCCTCATAAATTTTATTAAAGTAAGTTACAAAACATAATTCATCTAATTGAATTGACAGGTATTTGGTGATAAAATCAATAAAAAAGGAGAGTTAAAATAATGAGTGATACAGCATTTTTATTTCCCGGACAGGGATCACAATACGTAGGAATGGGAAAAGATCTTTACGAGAAGAGTGAATTTGGAAAAAGAATCTTCAATATAGCCAACGAAATGCTCGGTTATAATTTTATGAAAATATGTTTCGAAGGTCCCGAAGAGAAACTTAAGCTAACCGAAAATACACAACCTGCACTTCTTACCGTTTCATATATCCTATACAACCTTCTTGAGCAAGAACCGATTCTTTGTGCAGGACACAGTCTCGGTGAGTATTCGGCGGTACTTTGTGCCGGAGGAATTAAATATGAAGATGCCGTAATGCTTGTACATAAACGGGGGAAATATATGCAGGAAGCTGTTCCCGTCGGGAAAGGAGCTATGGCTGCCATAATCGGACTTGAGATTGATCAAATAAGAGAAAAAATAGAAGAAATTAACGGAATTGTGAATATTGCCAACTGGAATAGTTCTTCTCAGATAGTTATTTCAGGAGAGAAAGAGAGTGTACGGAATGCAGTGGAAATACTGGATGCACCAAAATCGGTAATGCTCCCTGTATCAGCCCCGTTCCATTCAACATTAATGCTCCCTGCAGAAGAAGAACTTTCAATTGACCTTGATAATATAGAATTTAAAAATTTAAAATTCCCTATAATAAACAATGTGGACGTTGAAGAAATAAAAGACGGAGATAAGGTCAGAGACGGCTTGAGGAGACAGGTTTCAAGACCCGTACTATGGCACCAAACAGTCCTGAAAATGCTTAACGACAAAAAAATCGAAAAATATGCCGAAATAGGTGCAGGAAAAGTTCTGGGAGGACTCGTCAAGAGAACGGCAAGAAATTTTGATAAGAAGATAGAACTGATAAATTATCAAACTATTGAAGACTTGAACTCTTCAAAATAGCTTTAGCACTTACTATCTGACCAAACGCTATTGCACCGTCATTAAAAGGTAGTTCTTTTGGAAGTAAAATTGTAAAGTTCTCCCTCTGAAGTCCGCTAATAACCATGTTAAGAAGAAGTCTATTTTGAAAAACTCCTCCCGATAATGCAACTTTGTTAATGGAACCGATCTCTCTTAATTTTTTCAATACTTTGACAGTTACATCGGCAATCGAATTGTGGAATATCCGTGCAAGATCATCTGAAGATATCCCCTTTTGTCTATGCAAGACAATGTCCCCGATCAGTTGAGTATAGTCAATTACAATTGGTGTTCCTCCATTACTCTCTTTAAGTTTAAGCGGGAAAACCAAAAGACTATCCGATCTTAAAGCAGCTTCTTCAAGAAGTTGGGCAGCCTCCGCTTCGGTTGAAATTGTGTCTGAAAATCCCAATATTGATGAGACTCCGTCAAAAAGTCTTCCAACACTGCAACAAAGCGGGGAATTAATCTTTTTCTTGATCATTTCCGTCACAATTACTCTTTTTTCATTTGATGGAAATGGGTCTTTCCCAAAAACCGAAGCAGCGAGTGAAAGTCCTATCCTCCAGATCTCTTTGACGGCAGTATCACCTCCGGGGAGAGGAAAATAATCAAAATATCCCACCCGAGAATATTCTTTTTTATCCGCTATAAAAAATTCTCCGCCCCAAATATTTCCATCTTCACCATATCCGGTACCGTCAAACGAAACTCCCAAAACCTTTTCATTAACATTGTTCTCTTCAAGTACAGCTGATATGTGAGCATGATGATGCTGTACTTTAATTCTCTTTCCCTCTCCGTGCCAAAGCATATCCGTAATTTTTGTAGAAAAATACCCTGGGTGGAGATCGGAAACAAATATCTCCGGTTCAATCATAAAAAGATTTTTATAATGATCAATTGTCCTCTTGTATATTTTCTCAGTCAAAGGGCTGGCAAGATCACCGATATATTGGCTAAGAAAAACAAGATTTTCTTTTGACAGGGCAAAACTGTTTTTTATATCCGATCCGGCAGCAAAAAAATTTGAATCGGAATGAGAACCAACGATAGGAAGAGGTACAAATCCTTTTGCCCTTCTTATCATGTACGGTGAATTGTTGTTCACAAATAAAACGCTGTCATCGGACTGTTGAACTATCTCTCTGTTTGAGGTAATGAAATAGTCTGCAACACCAATAAGTTTTTCAAATAATTCCTTCTCATCTGAAATAATCGGTTCATTGCTGATATTACCGCTTGTCATAACAAGAATCATCTCACCAATTGAATTAAAAATCAGATGCTGTATCGGACTGTAAGGGAGCATTACCCCCAGATAGGTAAGTCCCGGAGCAATCAAATTTGACAAAAATTCTCTTTTTTTCTTTAGAATTACTATCGGTCTCTCTTTAGATAATAGCAAAGATTTTTCCTCATCACTGATATTTAAAAACTTTTCGGCAATCTCTATATTTTTCACCATCAATGCAAAGGGTTTAAAAGGACGTTGCTTCCTTTCTCTTAAAATTTTAACCGCATCGGAATTTTGTGCATTAGCCGCAAGATGGTATCCCCCCTCCCCTTTTATTGCAATAATCGCCCCATTTTTTAGTAAAGATGACAATTCTGAAATTATTTTATTGATATTCTCCGATAAGAGTTCTTTTTTATTATTGTAAAGATAATATTTAGGACCGCAAACAGGACACGATGTAGGCTCCGTATGAAACCTTCTGTCTGCCGGATCATCATATTCCGCATTACATCTTTTGCACATCGGGAACTTCTTCATAGAAGTTTTCTCCCTATCGTAGGGGATATCACGAATAATACCGAATCGTGGTCCGCAATTGGTACAATTTATAAAAGGAAAATTGAAACGATGATTATTCATATCAAACAATTCCACCTTACAATCTTCACATATTGAAGTATCCGGAGGGATAAAAACACTTTTTTCATCGGTACATTCACTTTCAACGACCTCAAATCTTGAAAACTCTTTATACTCTATTTCTTTAGTCTCAATTGAATCAATTTTGGATAGAGGAGGAGATTCATTCTTTATTTTAATCTCCAGCTTTGCAATAATTTCATTTTGAGAGTTCAAACGTATAAGAACACCTTCGGTATCATTTAAAACCTCTCCTACCAATTTCATACCATTCGCAAGTTTATAAATAAACGGTCTAAACCCCACTCCCTGAACAACTCCTCTAACCCTGATTTCAAATGTTTTGTCAACCATTATGATTTTTCCATGAGAATTTTAGTATTTTATTCAATTACAATAAATAATACTACCACAAAATCATTGAATTTTTTTTATCGTTCGGAATAAGATTTTTTCAAAGTTTCAATTGCTTTTAACTGGGAAGGGAGGAGATACATATTGGCAAAAAGCCGCCCGACAACATAAGATATTGCAGCTGAAATTGCTCCGGGAAGCATGAAATATTTTACGGTAACAAACAGTGAGAAAATAATAATAATGATTTCGATTATCGAAGCACCTTTGATCGGTTCCGTCTCTTTTGTATGGACAAGAAGTGATCTTTGGAATGAAATAAATAGTGTCAATACGGGTAGAATTACAAGTATTTTTGCAGGAAGAATAGAAAACATTGACAATTCCGTTGATAATCCGGATACCTTTTGAAACCAAAAGAAGATGAATGGTGTAAAAACTATCAGAGAAAGACTTGCAAAAAGAAAAAGACCGAGGACCAATGCAAAATTTTTCAATCCCTCATAATTCTTTTTGTTTGTTCCAAGCAGGGCAATAATCACTTCTTGATACGATAACCCCAAACTTCTGAAAATGAATACAAGAGAATTTATAACCGGAAGAACTGCAAGAGATTCGATGGGGAATCTGCTTTTGCCCATAAAAAAAGTGACCATAGGATGTACACCGAGTGCAAGTATTGTTGTTAATGCAAGAGGAAAATAGAATTTTGAAATATATTTAAAGTTTAATTTTTCTCTCTTTTCATAATTGTTATTCAAAATTGATTTAATTGTTCTTTCCGATACGATCCTTGTAAATAATGATTCCGAAACTACCCCGATGGAGAGTGCTGCACCTCCGATATATGCTCCGGTAATTTTTATTGAAAAAAGGAAAAGTGCCGTTGATGCCATAAAGATCAACCTTACAATGGTACCGTATGCAACAAGTTTCGTTAAATCATGCTTGATAAGTAATCCGTGATAAAATCTTCGGAATCCGATAGCTGCAGGCCATGGGATAAGCAATACGGATGTTATATGTGTAATCTTAGCAACATTGTGAGGTAATCCAATCAAATTTTCCGTAAGAAAATAGAATACTGTCGGAGTCAACAATATCAACATCAATAAGGTTATGGCGGAATTAAGGATAAATGTATAATTCCGAAGAGTAAAATAATCATCCCTGTTATCCACAAGAGCTGTCGAAGCACTCATGATCATGATTATTGGAGCTTCAATGATAAGAGCGAAAGAGAATGCAACCCCAAAGGCCGCAAGATTGTATTTCGGGAAATCAAGCCTTGCAATTATGGCAGCGAGGAACGGTCCCTCCACCGACATCATTAACCATGTCGCAGCAAGAGGTACCCAGAATAAAAAAATCTTTTTTGTAGATAGCATACCCTTTCCCGTTTTAAACGTATTAAAACTTAGATTTTCGGAAACCGTTATCGTATTTTAGTTTCTTCTCTCAAATTCATCCATGAATTTAATTAATTCTTGAACACTTTCCAGTGGCAGTGCATTGTATATGGATGCTCTACATCCGCCAACACTTCTGTGCCCTTTTAACCCGATAAATCCTTCAGCTCCCGCTTCTTCTATGAATTTTTTCTCAAGTTCTTCCGATGTCAATCTAAAAGTAACATTCATTTTTGACCTGTCTTCTTTGTCTGCAGTACCGATGTAAAATTCACCGGAATCAATTTTATTGTAAAGTAAATCCGCTTTTTTTGTATTAATCTTTTCTATAGCATCAATCCCGCCAATCTTTCCAAGCCAGTCCGTTACAAGTTTAATAAGATAGATTCCGAATGAAGGTGGTGTATTGTAGAGTGATTTCTTCTCAGCATGAGTTTTATAACTGAGCATTGTAGTCAATCCCTCTGCGGAATTCCTAACCAGATCATCTCTTATTATCACCAAGGTAACTCCGGACGGTCCTATATTCTTCTGTGCTCCAGCATAAATAAGTCCGAATTTTGATATATCAAGTTTTTTGCTCATTATATCCGAAGACATATCTGCAATAAGCGGAACATCCCCCGTATCAGGGAAATTATTGAACTGAATACCTCCGATAGTTTCATTGGATGTCAGGTGAACATATTCACAATTTTCTGAGAAATTAAAAGTTTTGGGAATATAAGAAAAACTTTTATCTTCCGAACTTGCGGCAATATTTACGGTACCGAATAGTTTCCCTTCTTTTATAGCTTTTTTTGCCCAAGCTCCGGTATTTATATAATCGGCAGTTCCACCTTTTAAAAGATTCATCGGAATCATTCCAAATTGCAAACTGGCACCTCCCTGAAGAAACAACACATGGTAATTGTTCGGGATGCTAAGTAATTTCCTGAAATTTTCTTCTGCACTTGTTATCACGGAATCAAAATCTTTTGACCTGTGACTTATTTCCATAACCGAAAGTCCGATTCCGTTAAGATCGGTTAACTCCGATTTGGCTTTTTCAAGTACCTCTGCCGGAAGAATAGCCGGTCCCGCATAGAAATTATGTTTTTTCATTTCATCCCTCCAATAATTTGTTTAAGTTGAATTATACTAAAAAATGAGTTATTCACAATGATTTATTTCAATTTGTTTGATTTTTTTTCACTTTAAGAGTAAAAACTCTTTTAAATGAACAAAAGAAAAGAAAATATTGAGAAAGCAGCTCGGTTAATAGAAGATGCCGACGCAATATTAATAGGAGCGGGAGCCGGAATGGGTGTCGACTCGGGACTTCCTGATTTTCGTGGAAACGAGGGATTTTGGAATGAATATCCACCCTATAAAAAACTTGGATTGGATTTCTACCAAATGGCCAATCCCGAAGGATTTCTATCCAATCCTTCTTTTGCCTGGGGGTTTTACGGTCACAGGCTTAATTTGTACAGGGAAACAGTCCCTCATATCGGCTTCACCATCCTCAAAAAATGGGGGGAAAGGAAAAAAGATGATTTTTTCATTTTTACTTCAAATGTAGATGGACAATTTCATAAAAGCGGGTTTCCCGAAGATAAGATAGAAGAGTGTCACGGCTCAATACACTTTTTGCAATGTTCTTCTTCATGTTCAGGGATATGGAGTAATTCCGAAGCTAAAATAACTGTCGATAAATCAACTATGATCTATTCCGGAGATTTACCTCTGTGTGCAAAATGCGGTTCCGTAGCAAGACCGAACATCCTTATGTTCGGAGATTGGAATTGGATTCCAGACCGTACGAACCATCAACATAAAAAAATGTTGAAATGGCAAGAAAAACTGATTGGGAAAAAACTTATCATCATAGAATGCGGTGCAGGAACATCAATTCCCACCGTCAGAAGTATATCTGAAAAGTTCCTGAGAACATTCAGTTCCACTCTTGTACGG
>Ga0256846_1000173_pt1 | contig 28123 bp, 16 predicted proteins | sample TevniametaG_FD_189098 | JGI IMG/M metagenome (GOLD analysis project Ga0256846, IMG submission 189098) | Tube worm associated microbial communities from hydrothermal vent at the East Pacific Rise, Pacific Ocean - Tevnia | ecosystem: Host-associated > Annelida > Integument > Unclassified ...
GTTTTGTAACCGATAAATGAAACCACCAAAGTATCATCGAAAGATACTGTTTTTAAAGAAAACCTACCATCGAAATCTGTTATTACACCGCCTTGTTTGTTCGATTTTAAATAAACATTTGCTGCAAAAACAGGTTCACCTCTTCGATTTTTCACAACACCACCGATTGTTGTTTGTGAAAACACCCACTGCGAAAACAGTAACAACAGAGAAATAAAAATTGACTTTATCATTTCTCAACTAGTTTTGAAGCCAATTTATTTAACAAGTAACTGTCGGGATATTTTGTAATTGCTTGCCGGAAATACTTTTTTGCCAAGTTATAATTCTCTGTTCTGATGTAAAATCGTATCAACAATTCATACGATTCTTCTTTACCCCAAGAAGGCAAATAGTTGTTCTTAATTTTTTGCGAAGGCAGCGATAAGGCTTTCAACAGATATTTTTCAACCTCTTTTCCGCCTCCGTATTTTTCGGGAGTATAAAAATCGTTGTTTGCATACACATAATAGGCTCTTAAATTAGCAGAATCCAAAGCAATGGCTGTTTTTACATTCTTTTTTGTATCACCCGCAATAAACATTGCTCTCATACCCTTAAATTGAATCCCAAAACCTTGCAACATTGCCAAAAGTGCATAATCTTCCGAATTTTTACGATTCATGTTTTCCATCCAATCGATGCCTTTGTCTATCTCCTTTTCGGCAGTTTTTTTATCATCATTTTTTAAATAATAAATTGAAGAATAAAACTGCAAATAAGACTGCCAATACAGTATTAAATTTTGAGAATTATTTTTATAAAGATTCTCTAATTTATTGCTTAACTCAACCAATGGCTTGTTGTTTTGCAATATTATACTCTGCACAAATGCCTTGTAAATTTTGTTTTGAATACCTGCCAATATGGTGTCGGATTTCACTTTTTCTACCTGAATTTGATAATTTGCGGTATTACTTTTTGTTGTTTGTGTTGTGTTTCCGCTGCAAGAAAAAAATAAAAACAACGGAATAATTAATAATCGTGTCATAATAGTTAATAGTTGAAAGTTTATAAAGTTGAAAGTTATAGGTTTATGAGATTTAAAGTAGTTTATAATATAAACTAAAAAGTTAAAAAAAATTTATTTTAAATATTCTTTAATAGCATTTACATACTCTTCAAAAGCATCAATTCCTTTTTTGGTAATTTCAATTGAAGTATGCTGATAATTGTTTTTAAAACCCTTTATAATGATAATATAACCTGCATCTTCAAGTTTTTTAAGTTGTACACTTATATTACCCGAAGTAGCATTGGTAACTTTTTTCAATTCGTTAAAATCGGATTTTCCGTTAGTTACCAAAAACGATACAACAGCCAAACGAAGTTCGGAATGTAATATTGGGTTAAGTTTCTTAAACATTTTTATCTTTTTTATTTTGAATTACCAATATAATCCCGGGAATTAACATGGCAACTATTGCAACAACTCCCATCAGCAAAGAGTGATAAATCCAATCGAGATAAAAACAGACAAAAGCCGAGATATTAACTACAATTCCCGAATAGTAAAGCAATTTACTTTTAAAAGTACCCGCTGAAACCAATATCCCCACAGACAAAAGTATTAATAAAACAGGAATCAAATTTTGCTTTAACTGCATTGCAAAAACAGCCCCCAAAATCAGAAGATTTGCAGAAATTGTAATCCAACTGACTGAAACAATCCGCGAAACCTGATTTTTAAAACCGGCTTTTCGCTTTTTTGAATAATAAATTCCGGTAATAACCGAACCCACAGGCATTAAAAGATAAGGATACCAATTAATATCGTAAAGTTCTTTTTGCAAAAGCAAAAACTGACCTATTGCCGCAATGGCAATTAATGCTCCCCAGAAAACATAAACAAAACCGTTTTCCTCAAACCTGTTGCGAGCCTGAGTAATAACATTTGTTATTATCTCAAAACTCTCTTCGGGTGACAATTCTTTGTTTTCCATAATAAATCTGAATTAAAATTTATTACAAATATAAAGTAGTTTATATTATAAACCAAATATTTTTTACTTTAATTAAAATATGTTATAAACAATATTTCGTTAGATTTTTAGCCACACATACACTAATTTATTAAATCACAAATAGTTAAACAGGGTTTGTGGTTTTCGTATTTATTTCTTTAATTATCAATAAATTACACGAAAATATAATGAACTAATAAAAAAATATTATAAAAAATAAAGTAAACTAAACATAATTGTTCATTTTTTTCTAATTTAGCACAACAACAAAAAAATAATTACAACTATGGAAAATTTAGATAATCAAAAACAAGGATTCGATTTTAAGAAATTCATTGACGACTCAAAAGCTGCTTTGTTAAACCCAAAAGAGTATTTTGCAAATATGCCCACATCGGGTGGTTTTGGTGAGCCTATTATTAAAGCTCTGATTTACGGAGTTGTAATGGGAATTTTTGCTCTGCTATGGAGTTTTTTACACTTACGTTTTGCTGCCGGTCCTGCATGGCTTGGAGGCGGTTTTGGCATTATGGCTCTCTTCGGGTCGATATTAGGAGCATTTTTAGGTCTTTTTATCGGTGGAGTAATTATGCTTATCCTATCTGCTATTCTTAGCGGAAATACCGACTACGAGGCTAATGTAAGAGTTGTTGTATCACTTATGGTAGTAAGTGTCATTAGTAGCTTTTTAGGTTTTTTCGATGGAGTAAATCTGTATCTTGGAGCATTGGTTAATATTGCCGTATCAGTTTGGGGATTATACATGACGTATCACGCTTTGGTTGAAACTCTTAAAGCCAAAGAACAAGGCAGTAAAATACTTATGATTATTTTAGCTGTTCTTATTGCAATTACCTCATTTACGGGAATCGCTGCAAAAAAATTAACCCAAAATCTTATGGGAGGTTACAACATTGAAGATTTAGATAAAATGTCGGACAAAGAAAAGGAGGCTGCCGCATATAAAATGATTGAAAAGATGACCGGTGGTGAAGTTAGTGCCAAAGACATGAAAGAAGCTGTTGATAATATGAATGAAAACATGGAAGAACTCAGCAAAGATATGGCTGAAACTATGGAAGATGCAGGAGAAGCTATCAACAATGCTTTTGTAGTAGAAATGGCAGACGGAACAAACAAGATTAACCCTGATGAAGATTTTATTGAATCATCATTTGATAATATTAATGATGAAAATAATTTCATTACTCTTGGTTGTGTTGACGGATTTATACAGGCTGCCTTTGCCGATAATGGTGATTTTGTTGTTGAATATAAAGACAAAAACGGACATTACGAAGCAACAGAACTACAAAGCAAAGACAACGTTATATTAATGTTTAAAAAATATCTAAATAAAGACAATTCATATACGGAAGTATGTGAGTGGAAAGAGATGGAATAGTGTAAAATTACTTCAATATAAGAAATCATGGTGCAAGTATATGCACCATGATTTTTAATGTAAATTTAAAAATCATGCAAGAAATTATTAAAACTAAACTCGAAAAATACGGATACAAATATTCTGAAAATGAACATAATATAGATATTAATTTAGGTATGTCTCAATATTTAACTGTTAATTTTTCAAAAAATGAAAAAATAATATTTAAAGACAGATTAAAAGGTTGGAATTTTCTTACGGGTGTTATTGAGATGAGTTTTAAAGGTGCTATTATATATCAAACTATCGGAATGCTTTTTGCTATTTTCTTTCTAATGTTTATATCACAAAAATCCGATATTTTACAGTTTCCGTTTATTTATCTGCTAACAGGAATTTCTGCTTGGCTGATAATATGGTCAGTTTACTATTTAATCAGACTTGAGAATATCAAAACCCAAATTATTTTTTGGATTGAAAACAGTGGTAAATAAATCTATTCTGCGATAGATTTAACACCTTCTCCCATAATTTCTTTTGCATCAATTACAGTAACTGTGGCATTGGGATCTATTCTGTTAATAAAATCTTCAAGAATTGAAAGTTCACGTCTGTTTACAACTGTATAAATTATTTTTTGGTGTTCATTTTTATACATTCCCTCTCCTGTCAAAAAAGTTCCACTTCTGTTTAAATCATTTATAATCTTATCACGTATTTCGTTATGTTTATCCGAAATTATTATTAAAGCTTTCTCATAACTTATTCCTGCTACAACTATATCCATAGCTTTGCCTGAAACAAATATTATCAACCATGAATACATGGGAATTCTCCAATCTTTAAAAACTATTAAACCAAACAATACAATTGTTGTATCAACATAAATTATCAGATGACTAAGTTGCCATTTTGTGATTTTTGAAATTATCATGGCAATAATATCCGACCCTCCTGATGTAGCTTTTGATTTTAAAATAAGACCCAAGCCGGCACCAATAAAAACTCCTCCGAAAATACTTGCCAACAATAAATCATCATTAAGATTTAATGGGTCGGTGTCTCCAATTACCGAAGTAAGAAAATCCATAAATACAGATGTAAGAATAAATCCCACAATAGTTTTTATACCAAAACGAGGTCCTAATATTATCTTTGCAACTACGGTTAACGGCAAAAACAAAACTAATCCGAACACCCCCACCGGTATGCCCGACGGCCATATTTCAAATAATCCTTGTGTCAAATAATGAACAACTATACTAATTCCGTAAACTCCACCGGGAACAAAATTATACGGGTTGATAAATAATACAAAGCCCGATGCAGTAATAAAAGCCCCAAGTATTATTATCATCCACGAAGTAAACCAACGTTTACTGAATACCTTTTCTTGTGATATAAATGCCATTTTTTCAGTTCTCAAATTTATCGTTTACAATTTACAACTAAAAAGCTAAAAAAAGAATTATTTTTTAATGATGTAATGATACAATGATGTAATGATGTAATGCGATAATGCCAAAATGCGATAATGCGATAATGAGCTGAAAGTTGAAAGTTTATAAAGTTAGAAGTTATTATTTGTTAATGATTTGCAGTTTAAAAAAAAACTTGAAAGGATAAAAAGCATTAGTATACAGGCAACGCCCTATGTTTTCAAATCAAACACAATCTAACATCTAACAGTCTATTATCAGCAAATTTCTATTTTATAACAATCAAAATTTTATCTTTGCAAAAAAATAATAGCAATTAAAAATACTGCTATATGAGAATAAAAAAATCGGAACTTACTGTAAGCGAAATAAAAACTTTTAAATTACATACTACTCATATGATTCTTGAAGGAATTATTGATGGTGCTTTATTGCTTAATGAGTTTATTTTGATAAAAAGTTTATTTGCCAGCAATTATCAAATAGGTTTTTTGTTTCAATTTGCTGTTATAGTATTGTTATTTTCGGTTTTGTTTAATGAATTTATAAAAAGGGCACGCAATAAAAAACATTTTTTGATGTGGGTTGCTCTTATTACCAGATTACCGTTAGCAGGACTTATGTTTTTTCCTCACAGTGCAACACAAATTGCAGGCAACAGTATTTATCCGATTATTTTTCTCGGTGTATTTCTGTTTTATTATCTGTATAAGCCTGCAATATTGCCGACTATAAATCTGCTTCTTCGACATAACTACTCTAAAAACAACTTCGGTTCTCTTTACAGTTATTCTACTTCGGTAAAAAAAATAATTGTGCTTTTTATAACATTCGGATTCGGACTATTACTTGATTTTGACAACTATGCATTTACTTATGTGTATCCGATACTGGCAATTTTAGGAATTTTATCAGTTTATTTGCTTACTCGTATTGACTATACGTCACACGAACCTATTCCGCAAAGTTCAATATGGGATTCGCTAAAGCGGATATACAAAAAAATGATTGAAATAGTTATTAAAAATAAACCTTATCGTGATTTTGAAATAGGATTTATGTTTTACGGTTTTGCATGGATGGCAACAGCTGCTGTTATTACAATATTTATGGATAAATCCCTGCATTTGAACTACTTCTCTATATCATTTTATAAAAATTTTTATAATCTGCTGGCTATAATTTTACTTCCCTTTTTTGGTAAACTGATAGGGAAAATTGACCCCCGTAAATTTGGTATTTACACTTTTGCTTCAATGTTATTTCATTTATTGTTTCTGGTTTTAACACAATATTTTCCGTATTCTTTTGAATTTTTAGGCATTAAATTTTATATAATGCTTGTTATTTCGTTTATGTTTTACGGAATATTTACGGCAACTATGGCTCTTTTGTGGGGAATAGGGTCAAGTTATTTTTGTAAAAATGAAGATGCAGGCGATTATCAAAGTGTTCACCTGTCACTTGTGGGATTTCGCGGGCTATTTGCACCTATTATAGGTATTTGGGCTTTTGAAGCGATAGGATATTCGGGAACATTTGCAATAGGAATAGTATCGCTGCTATTGGCTGTATTAATGATGATATGGTCGCAAAAAAAATATAATATTGCTTAATGCTCTACTTTTATATTTACAAATAACAATATTATAAATTACGAATGTATCTTGTAATAATACCAAAATATGATAATAATTAAATGTTCTGATAATATGATAAATTTATATTAAAAATAAACTGTGCTTGGCTTTTTTATTGCAAAATGAACATAAGTTCGTTATATTTGATGTAATATTAATATCTAAAACTATAGCCATGCAAGAAATTACATACAACGGCGTAGCATGTTACAATGCTAAAGTTAAATTAGGGCGTTCGCCATTAAGCAGCAAACACGGATTGTTAATTTTGGAAACAAACCACCAACCTGATTATTATGCTTTAGCAAACTTTCCTCCTAATAAACATCAAAGTAATTGGCGACTTTTTTTACTTGTAAAAAAGCATATCGACTGTTTTCAAGATTTAATATTAAAAAGAGCATATCAAATAAAAAAAGAGTTATCGGAAGATATTGAGATAATGCCCGGACAGATTGAGTTTCAAAGAGATGAGTATCAATGTGTAAGAATAAATCTTACAAATACCGATTTACTTGAAACAATAATAAAAGATTTGGAATCTACAAACATAAAATTTATATCCGACAAAAAAGTAAATGAATTTGAAACAATTGTATTTTACAAACGATATACAGAACTTGTCAAGATAGGCGAAGATTTTTATAAAGATTATAAAATTCCGGGGCAATATTATTTCCCTATTGAAAAAAACATTGAATTTTCTGAATTTACCGAAAGTGTAAAAAAGATAAAAAATAATTGCAACTTTCATATGTTCGATTCATTTCAATTGTTTATGTTTATCGAAGGTGGAAAAGGTCAAGATTTTATAGGTATATTTTCAGATCATTGTGACGAGGACAGGTTTCCCGAATTAAAAAACTCAATTAAAAAGTTTTTTTAATATTTTAAAAAAAATTATATAAACAAAGGCTGTCAAAAATGACAGCCTTTGTTTATATAAAATATCTACTCCTTCAATTAATTTACGATAATTCGTTTTGTTACTACATTATTATCCATTGATACACGCAAAATATAAATCCCTTGGTTAAGATGACTAACAGCTTTCGGCACAAGGTTTATTACGTTACCTGTGGGAACCAATGCCGAAGCATTAAAGATAATATTTCCGCTAATATCGGTTAATATTATTCTGATACTTGTATTTGGCTCTATCTGTTTCATTTCAAGAGTTAAATCTCCCGAATTATAAGGATTAGGATAAACTGTAATATCAAAATCATCATTTAAGGGCTTACCTCCGTCCCACTCTACCGATACAGGCTTAAAAGTTTCAGAATCACCATTGTAATCAACCTGAATCAAACGATAGTAATTAACACCATATTCGGGATTTTCATCGGTAAATGAATATTCTATTTTACTCATACTGTTTCCTGCTCCGTAAACTTTTCCTATAGTTGTAAAGTTAACAGCATCGGTTGAGCGTTGAATTTCAAAATAATCGTTATTTGTTTCGGTTTCGGTTGCCCAGCTCAATTCTATATTATCAGTATTAGCTTTTCCTGTAAAGTAAAGAAGTTCAACGGGGAGTGTATTGTTTGGATCACTAGTTCCTAATGTCACAATATTTGAACTAAAAGCAACTGATGATGTTGAAATAAAATACCCATCACTTTGAGTATGTCCTGAACTGAAATCTACCCCACTGTAATTATCCCAATTGGTATTTCCACTATTCCAAACCATAACAGTTAATTTCTCACGTTCAGATTGTATATCTGATACATCACTTGAAGCATCCCAACTTAATCCTATCTTAGCTGTATTTCCTGTATGTGCTGCATTTCCATCTGAAATCTTCCAATATTCTAGTTTACTGATTTTTTTAATGGTTGCAGCATCAGCAGGTGTTAAGTTTGATACCGATGATTCTGTTAACGGAGAAGCATTAAAATACTCAACATCCCATGTAACTCCTCCTGTATTAACATTACTTACACTTGCATATCCCCAACGAGTTCCTTTTCCTACAGGAAATATAAAACTACCTCCTGATGAACCTATTGTTTTATACAACTTACCATTTATAAAAGAACTGGACGTTCCTTTTTCGGGAGAAATTGTTGCAGCAGAAGCAATAAGTAATTTATTTGCTCCAGGTGTAATAATCCCACTTGTAAGAGTTAAATTATTACCTATGGTAACATCTCCTGCAAGAGTTAACCCATTACTATTATCAAGTTCAATATTATAAAATTGTGACACTCCTGTAAAATTACCTGTTATTGTTTGTGCAGATGAACCATTTAACACAACATTAGCAGAACCTGAACCTCCGTTAAAAGAACCTCCAGTAAAAGTTATATCTCCGGTAATAGAAATATCACCTCCCGAACCTACTTTAAATGTTCCCGAATTAATTGTTAAATCAGTAAAAGTATCACTACCACCTGTTTGTCCATCATAAGTTCCTCCACTTATTGTTGTAGTACCAACAACAGTAATTGTATTTGATGTTCCACTGTTAAATGTTCCACTTGATATAATCATATTCCCGTTAACAGTGATATTCTTATTAACAGAATTGTCAAAAACAGGTCCCGAAAGAGTAAAATCATCACAAATTTCAATATTATTATTTGCAAGTTTTTTTGTTCCTGAACCACTTACTATAAGATCTCTAACAGATGCTATACCTGACATAATATTATAACTACCTGTACCTGCATAATTAACACCTCCGCCTGAACATGTAAAGAAATCGATATAATCACCGGCAGGGAAAGCAATGCTTGATGTACTGCTGACAATTTTTATAATACCTTCTCCTGTAACTGTTCCAAGTCTGTGACGCTGTGTTTCATCAACTATTAAAGTTCCATTTGAGTTAATAATAGTCTTATAAAGATAAACATCATCAACATTAAGTGTTACTTCGTCGCCTGATGATACAATCAGAATTGCACCGGTAGGAGCTTGTCCGGGATTAGGTAAACTTTCTGTAAAGGTAGCATCTTCTGTAATATTACCACCACCACCGGTTGATGTATATGTAGCCACTTTATCAGGAATAGCCTCATCAATTCCTGCAAAATAGTCACCGGCTATTACATTTTCATCATTATTATTAAACCTAAAGTTTATTTCATGTGTTGTTTCATCAACTTCAGATGTAGTGTATTTGTCGATATCACCTGCATCATTATTGTTAGCCCTAATACGAGCAGCAATATAATCAGCTTCAGTTTTTCCGGCTTCATCTGTCTTCACATCTGACGCTTCATATTTGAATGTTACATCAGATGTAAAACCGGTTAAATTATCAGCACGTAAAATCCAATAATACTGTAACACATTATTTATATCACCGGAAGCAAAATAATCGCTTCCATCATTAACAGTAGGGTGATATTCATTTGCCGGTCTTACAGTAACACTTCCTGCTGTTGTTCCTGTTGTATTACCTGAACCGGAAAAATCAAATGTAACCGGTGTATATTTTAATTGCCCCACAGGAAAAACAAAATCTGTTGTATATCCTGCCGTAAAATTCTTTTTAATACCATTATCTTGGAATGAACTATTAGTTTGTATCATATTATTTACCGAAAAAGCTGAAACTGCATCAATTGTTGCATTTTCTCCTAATTCCAATAAACTACCTCCAATATTAAACACTCCGTTTTGAAGACGTAATTTATTTGAAATTTCAAACCAATGCATTGTATTTGAAATTTTAACACCTTTTGAATTATTAATGGTTATAATTCCCAAAGTACTGGTTCCGACAGAACTTCTACTCAATGATTGTTCTGAACTACCTGAAAATACAAGACCATTACCCGATGTTGAAGTTACTGTTCCGTCAATTATGGTATTACCTTTAACATTTAAAGAATTTGTTCCAGTTGCAACAATACCATTATCAATATCTAAAATATTATTAACTGTAACATCTTTTGAAAGTGTTAATGTTCCTGAATTTGTTTTTGCCAAATTATATATATCTTCGGTACCAGAACCTGATATAGATTGTGCTGACGAAGAGTTAAATGTTAATGTATTGTTATTAGATGTATAAATTCCGTTATTAACAAAATTACCTGTTACCGATAAATCTAACCCTTTTGCATCAAAAGTATTATTTGTATTGATTGTTAAATCACCTTGAACATCAAGTGGTAATGTATTTAAATTAATATTTGGATAATCTGCCAAAGAACCGGTTGAATTAATTGTAACATTATAAAGAGGAATACTTGAATATATATCTAAATTATTTTGTGCAGTAGGAGTATTTGAATTACAAAACTCCACAGTTGAATTTGACACATTATAATTTTCAGGATTTAAATATAATGCTGCAATAGAAGGAGATGTTCCATTCTGTCTTACAATGGTAAGAGTTCCTCCTGTAAATGTAAAATTACTTCCGCTATTGGTAACTTCCAACATTCCACGTGTTTCTTCATAATCAGAAGCATCAGTATTTACACCTATTGATACACTACCTCCTGTTTGAGTATAATTAAGAATACCTGCTTCACTTGTAGTTAATCTTCTAATTTGAGTACCTACTTTTAGTGTTCCCGATGATATATTTATAGTTGCATTACCCGATGCTCCATACTGAATATAATTATTTTCAGATGGCGAACTTGTCATATCAAGAGTACCTCCATTAATTTTTAATAAACCATCAAGCATTATTCCTGTTGAAGCTCCATTTACATATGCTGTTCCTTGGGTAATAACAAGTCCTGCTGTTGAAGGAATATCAAAATCATCATTCCCTGAAGTAAGAGTAATTGAAATATCTGAATCATTTAGCACTAAAGTGCCATTTTGTAATTCAAGAGCTTTTGCTACTCCTGCTCCTGACGTGCTTCCTTGTAAAGTAAAATCATCATCAAAAGTAAAGTAACTAGATTGGTCGATTCCTTTATTCATTACAATACGATAAAATTCAGGAATAGATGTTGATGTCCTGTAATAATGATTTATATTGTCTTCTTGTAATTCTAAAATTACATTTGTTTCTCCTAAAGCACTAAATAAATCTAATTTATAATCATTGTCGCTACCATGTATAATATCACCTTTTAAAATTATTTTATGTTCTATATTATTACCACTATTATCTATATTTATATTTCTATTTCCACTTGATGTAATATAAGTGTAATCTAAATTACCATCAATAGTAATAGCAATAGCAGAACCTGTTCCCGGAAATTGAAGAGTTCCATCACTCCAAGCACCAACATACAAATTCTTTTTTATATGAATATTTTGTAAAGGAATGCAAGTAGTTCCTCCTGTAAGAATCAAGCTGCCATTTATTGTTATATCTTGATCTATTTTTTGTGTATAGTTTTCAAGTATTAAAGATGGGCATGGTTGTATAATATTAGTGTGTGTTTTATTGGCATTCCAATACAAAATAAAAGAACTATCATTAGTGGCAAATTCTCCCCAGTCAGCAGTTATCGTAATATTCTTAGTATTATCAAATGACACCATACCGGTTCCTGAAATTTTTCCTATATCCCAAGAGCCTGTTGTGTTAAATTGTAATCTTGGTACATTTTCCATATCAGGTGTTCCATAAGATGTATTATATACAAAATTAACTTCAGCAGGTGAATTAGGAATATTATTTCCCCACACTCTTGCTTTATCCCTAATAAAAACTATACTTCCTTTAGAAGGCACCTCGTGTGTTCCTGAGCCAACACTTCCTTTGTCCCAAGATGATGCATCATTCCAATTAGGATTTCCACTTGTTGCATGTGTGTAATATTTATCTATTGTACCTGTAAATCTATCCGACTGACCTGCTGTATAATTAGCTTCTTCAAGAGTAAATCCACTACCCGAACCATTAAAAGTAATTGTAGGCGGAGTTGCAGATTCATCAACTTTTATTACATCATTTTCATAAGCACGAGTAAAAGGATCTGAATCTAGAACCTTACCCGGAACAAATAAATTTGAATTTGTACTTCCATCCAAATCACTATTATCATAAGTGAATACATATTGAACTGTAGGATTTGTTGTAAAACTATCAACTGATACTCTCCAGTAATAAGATAATATATCGCTTCCCGCATTATTTGTAGTTTGCAATACATTATCCGATATACGTATTTGTACAAAACCATCATCACTATAATTAGTAAAAGTTGCCGTAACAGGTGTATATCTTACTGTAGAATTTGCATTTGTTCCTATGGGGTATGTAATAGATTCATTTGCATCAACATACATTTGTATTCCACCGTCTGAAGCATTCCCTGCTGTTTGTATCATTTTTGAAGATGAAAATGTTCCGGAAAAACTTGCATCGGCACCTAACATTGTCAGTTTATATGTGCTAATATCAAAAATACCATCGGTTAATGTTAAAGTTCCTGTAATATTTATATCTCCCGAAAGGGTAATACCATTTGAATTATCAATATCAATATTTTGTATAGTTCCGTTATCTGATGTTATTGTTTGAGAAGCCGAGCCATTTAAATAAACCTTACCTGTTGATATTGATGCTCCTAATGTATCTGCCAAATAAATATTTCCGTTTAGTGTTATAATATGACTATCATAATCCAAAACTCCATTCTCAAGTCTAAAATCACCATTTACTTGAAAAGCTGTTGCCGGTGCAGATGTTATAATAAAATTTTTATCTTCTATCTCTTTTGATATAGTAAAATTATTAAATGTTTGAAATGACGAAAGATAAATTAATGTTTGCTTATCGCCATTAAATGTTGTGGTATTAGCTCCCGTTGTATATGTAGCTCCCGAATTAATTCTAAAATCACTACCTACAGATAAATCATTTCCGTCAGTATTAAAATCTTCAGCTTCCAATTTAAAATCGTTATTTATAGTTAAAGCCGATTGCATTTGAACGCCATTACTTTGATTATTTCTTAAAATAAAATTATGGAATGGTGCTGTTGTATTTATTGTAGCTGTTGCTGATGAACCCGATGTATTATCAATAATGATAGTACCTCCCGCAACATTAATATTATTATCGGCACACCCTATATAAATAGCATTTGTTGAACCACCTGAAACATCGTTTATATAAATATTTCCTCCCGACATATTAAAAGTTCCCAGTCCTGCACTTAAATCAAATATTGCCGCATTTGTCATATTTCGTACAAGGTAAAAGTCGCCTCCTGTTTGAATATAACTCATTTTAGCCGTAGATGCACTTGCTGCACCACTAACTCTAAATTGTGAAGCAGTAACAGTTCCTCCGTTTATCTCTAACTTATTGGCTGTTGACTCTGCTCTATACACAAGTCCGTGAGAATAGTTTGTTTCAAAAGTACCGTCATTAATTTTTAATGTTCCGTTAATGTAAACTCCTTGAACACCGTTGCCGTCATTAATTCCTGTTGATGTTGAATAAGACAAACCCGTATAATCAATTTTTGAGAATGGGGAATTATCTGAAGATATGGTAGTTGCGGAAACAAATACATTTGCTCCGTTAAGAACCAATGCAGCATTAGCACCAATAGTAAAATCTCGAGTACCTTCTGTTAATGTTGGCATATAAACATGTCCTTCTAATATTAACGTTCCTGCTTTTATCCATAATGCTTTTCTGTCTTCCGGATTTTCCGCATCAGAATTATCCCAATCTTGATTATTATCTCCAAACAGTGAAAAATAGGCTTTATCTGTAGCGTCAACTGTTAAACTGTATGTTTGGTTAGTTCCTTTGTCAATAACCAAATAATATAAATCGGTAGTTCCTTGACAACTTAATGTGTTATTTGATAATCCTGAGAATACTAAAGATACTGCACCTGTTGATGTACGACTATTATACACCGGTGCCGATTGATTTGTAAAACGCACACTACCTTGGTTGGTAAAATCTCCACCTACTGTAAATACATGAAAATATTTATGATAATTACCGTAACCGCTTGCTGCCGTACCATCGGTAGCATCTGCAGTTCCTACAGATATTGTACCCAAACTTTCAACCAATACATCTCCATTTACTGTAATATTTAGAGGTGTTGTGTTACTATTATCATTAATTTTAAAATCTCCGTTACTTACTGTCAGATTACCATTTATGGTATAGTCAGCCAATAAAGTTGCAGAACCGCTTGTTAAATTTATTTTAAGATTATTAAAAGTTCTATCGGTATTTAAAGATATTCCTGTACCATTAACCTCTACTGTTCCTCCTGTTATAGGGTCGGCAAATTGAGTTATGTTACCGGCAGGAAAATTATCAACACCACTATTACCACTCATATAAATGGTTCCGTTTCCTTTAATAATACCAAAATCGTGTCCTGTTGATGAGGTTAAATCTAATTCTCCGGAGACATCAATTTCTAAAACTTGTAAATCATTGGTAGTAGATTGTATTGTAATTTTTTTACCGGAAGGAATTACTACTTTATCATTACTTGATGGAACTTTTGAATCAGGATTATTATATGTTGAATTTGCAGCACCGTCAAGAGTCCAACTATTTGCATTATTCCAATTTCCCGATGTAGAATATGCATACCAAGTAACAACATCGGCAGGAGTATTTTCACCGGCAGTCCATTTTCCGCTAAAATCTGATGAATTTGTAGAGCCAAAAGGATTGTTTCCTGTTGCTGTAGGACTATCAGGAGTTTTCCAACTACCTCCATCGGGTTTTACCCATGGATCATAATTACCTTGTGTTCCATCTACCTCTGTATTATCATAAGTAAACAGTATATGAGCTGCTGAAATTGAAGGTAAATTTTCTGTTTTTATTTCCCAGTATTTTTGTAAAAGCCCGTTTCCTTGAGAACCTGTAACCGCTCTTACTTTTATGCTACCTGTTCCTGAAACAGATACAGTAAATCCATTTGTTAAATCCATTAGTGAATAATAACCTCCCGAACCAATAGGATAAAGTATTTCAAAACCAGCTTCTGTTGTTGATTCTTTTATTAAATAACCTGTTCCTGTTGTTTCTATCATATTTGAAGCGGAATAAGCTGTTGTTGGAGTTATTGAAGCTCCGTTTGATATTGTTAAGTTATAATCATCTAATCTGACAATACCACCGTTTAATTGTAAATCGTTTGAAACAATAATATCGCCACAAAGTGTTGATGTTGTTCCTCCGCTTTTTTGCAATGTATAATATGTTCCTGTTACTATATGTATTGCATTACTTGTATAATAAACTGTTCCTGCTGAAGCATTTATTGAACCTCCACATTGTGTAGCTCCGTTTAATGTAATATTATAAGCAGTATTAATTTGCCCTGATGTAGAGAAATCATTATTAACAGTAATATTTCCAATAGTTGTAAAAACTCCCGAACCTGAAAAATTTAAATTATAATAAGTATAACCTCCTACATTTTGAGATGAAGAACCATTATAATTAACTGTTCCCGAAGTAACATCAGCACCATCGGCATCACTACTTATTCCGCCTCCGCTAATATCTCCTTCAATATTTAAAGTTCCTGCATCAGTAAATCTTATATAAGTTCTTTTATTAGTATTATTCATTGTAATATCACCTAATACATTTACTGTTCCGGTAGATATTCGAACATAAGCATCCATTCTGTCATTATCATCACTTGATAAACTCAAAGAGCTGGTAGTAAAAGTTCCTGCATCTACTCTAATAGCTTTATGATCTCTACTGGAATTTGAATATAAAGAAGTTTTTCCTGTTACTGTCAATGAATTTGTTCCTGAAAAATTTAAATAAGAGTCTTGATTTCCAAATTCAATTGTTAATGAACCTATACTATTTGCAGGAGTAACGTTTAAAGTTACATTATCACCATTATCTATCTCAACATTACCGGGTACTGAATTTTGCCCCGGATACCCTTGTGCAGTAGTAGGTGTAACCCATGATGAGCCATTATAACGCTGCCAAGTATTTAATGCACTCCAATTTCCATCTCTTGCACTTCTATAATCTCCTACTTGATTTCCTGTTAATATTATATCATCAATATTCCAACCTGAATAATTCCAACTATCATCAGTAGAACCTAAAGAAAAACGTATTTTAACATTAGAATTATTCTCTGCTGATGCAGGTAATGTAAAAGTTTGCAACGACCAAGCATCATCTTCAATTGTAGAACCGGAATTACTCCAGACAGTATTCCAACTGGAACCATCATAATATTCAACATAAGCATTATCAAAAGCATCTTGCTCAACATTAAGCCATTGTTGAAAGTTTAAAATTATATTGTAATATCCATTACAATTAATTGTAGAAGAAGTTGCCGTATAAGCTCGGTCTCCTAAATTATTAGGATAAGCTCCATCTAAATCTGTTCCTATTGCATTAGTTCCATTATATGCCGAAGTAGGATTATCATTTCCATAGTTAATTGTTTCTCCTGCACTTCCGTTTGGTGTTCCGCGTTCAAATTCACCTGTAAAAGCCCAGCCTTTATCTGTTTCAAAATCATCTGACCAAATAGTTGATTGAGCAAATAAAGATGTGTTATTAGAAATAACTAATAAACTTACTATTAATAATGCAAATACTTTATTCATTTTAAATATTTTTGTTTTCTATTTATTTACAATTTTCATCTATCAATTACGATATTAATACATAAAACGTTATTTTATTTTGACTAAACAAAATAAAAACTACATAAAAACTTAATGCATTAATAAGATTGTTAAAAAACATAAAAACTAAGTTTAAATTACTAATGATAAAACCTGCAACACAATCTGATTTATAATAGTCACTGTTAAACCAACGTAATTTCTCTTTTTATTTGATAACTTTTTCTTAAACAACCTAAATTTTAATTTTGCAAAAATAGCATTTAATTTTTACATCCTGATTTATTATTTTATAAAATAGATAAAAGATAAAAAAACCTGTTTAAACAATCATTTTCAATATATTAATCATATTTTTTTGTAAAATATTATTTTAATATAGATAAACACTACTTTCTTTTATGTAACACTCTATTTTTATCTTTTATCGTAGCAATATTTTATTATTTTTGTCAAAATTGTATTAAAAAAAAGCTATAAACAGTTTATAAATCAGTATATATTTATAAACACAAATTTTAATAATATGAAAAAAAATCAATTATCAATTTTATTACTGCTTAGTTTGTTTTTTGCATCAATAACAAGTGATGCATGCACAAATTTTCTTGTTACCAAAGGAGCATCAACAGATGGTTCTACATTTGTAAGTTATGCTGCTGATTCACACGTTTTATTTGGTGAATTATATTTTTGGCCGGCAGCCGATTATCCCGAAGGTACAATGTTAAAAGTTTACGAATGGGATACAGGTAAATATATGGGTGAAATTCCACAAGTAACACATACTTACAATGTTACCGGTAATATGAACGAACATCAGGTTTCTATAGGTGAAACCACTTACGGAGGTCGTCATGAACTTGTTGACACTACTGCCATAGTTGATTACGGAAGTTTAATTTATATTACCCTTCAACGTGCCAAGAGTGCAAGAGAAGCTATTAAAATAATGGGTGAACTTGTTGAAAATTACGGATATGCAAGTTCCGGCGAATCTCTTTCGATTGTTGATAAAAACGAAGTTTGGATTTTTGAAATAATAGGAAAAGGAACCGAATTGATTACCAAAGGTAAAAACAAAGGACAAAACAAATATAAAGGTGCTGTATGGGTAGCTCGCATGATTCCTGACGGATATATTTCAGGTCATGCCAATCAAGCAAGAATTACTACATTTCCATGGAATGACGATGCTACATCAATATCATCTAAAGAGTTAGATAAGATTTTTGACAAAAATGTAACTACGGTATATGCATACGATGTAATGTCGTTTGCAAAAGAAAAAGGATACATTAACGATAAAGTAAACAAAAAGAATTTTAGTTTTTCAGATACTTATGCTCCTGTTGATTTTGGCGGAGCACGTTTTTGCGAAATACGTGTTTGGGCATGGTTTAACGATGTTGCCGACGGTATGGATAAATATTGGGATTATGCAAAAGGAAATATCACTCACGATGAAGCTACAAAATATGCCAACAATCGCATGCCATTATGGATTAAACCAAGTAAAAAGATTTCTGTTCACGATGTAATGAACAATATGCGTAACCATTTGGAAGGTACAGAACTTGATATGAGTAAAGATGTTGGAGCAGGTGCTTTTGGTAATCCTTATCGCTGGCGACCGCTTACTTGGAAAGTTGACGATAAAACTTATTGCAATGAGCGTGCAACTGCTACTCAGCAAACAGGATTTTCATTTGTTTCTCAAATGCGTTCGTGGTTACCCGATGAAATAGGCGGTATTTTTTGGTTTAGTGTTGACGATGCAGCAAGCTCTGTTTATACACCTATTTACCCTTGCATGACACGAGTTCCGGAGTCTTATGCTGTTGGCAACGGTAATATGATGACATATAGCGACAATTCTGCTTTTTGGATTTTCAATCAAGTAAGTAATTTTGCTTATACCCGTTTTAATCTTATTCATCCTGAAATAGAGGCAAAACAACAAGCAAGAGAGAAAAAATACATTGCTTACACAGCTGCAATAGACAAAGCAGCTCAAGAGTTAATGAATGTAAATAAAGACCTTGCCGTTGAATTTTTAACTGATTATTCTGTTAATACTGCAAATCAACTTGTTCATGATTGGAAGTTGTTTTATCAATATCTATTTGTAAAATATATGGACGGAAACGTAAAAGAAAAACGTGAAATACCTGCCGGATACAAATATATTCCTGCTAAACTTGAACAACCCGGATATGGTGAAGAGTGGTATCGCAGAATTGTTAAAGAGACAGGAGATCAATTTTTAATGCCCGGCGGCGGCGGTCATTAATAAAAAAACTGTCTAATTAAAAATAAACATCAAACCTAACAGATTTAATAAAAGCCTGTTAGGTTTTTTTTATAAGAAAATACTTTTTTGAATATCCCTTGATAATATTCGACAAAGAATCTGAAAAAATAAATACTATTCTATTTATAAGCTGCAAAAAACACAAAAAACTTTATTGTTATTTGGGTTATAAAAAATAAAACATTACTTTTGCGGCACTTTTGTACGTAATCTCTTTCAGAGACATGTGAGCCTGATACATTGCGTTCATTAATTAATAATTAAAAAAGTATTATAATGGATTTAATGAAAATTATTGAAAAGGAATTTGCAGCAACAAACGAAGTTCCTGAATTTAAAGCCGGAGATACTATTACCGTTCATTACAAGATTAAAGAGGGTAATAAGGAGAGAATACAGCAGTTTAGAGGTGTTGTTATTCAAAAAAAAGGCAGTGGTTTAAGTAAAACTTTTACTATTCGCAAAATGTCAGGTAATATTGGCGTTGAAAGAATTTTTCCTGAAGCTTCACCTTTTATTGATAAGATTGAAGTAAATAAGGTTGGTAAAGTTCGTAGAGCACGTATTTTTTATTTTAGAGACCTTCGCGGTAAAAAAGCAAGAATTAAAGAGAAAAGATTTTAGTTTGATTTTTCATAGATACAAAAAAGCGAGTGATTTTCATCACTCGCTTTTTTTATTATTATTTTACGCAATTATTCTTTCTCATATTCCTCAATCCAATTTTCGGCTAGTAATCCTAAATTTACAGCTAGATTGATATTTTTCATATGACGCTTAACTACCGGCGGATCTATCATTTTTGTTCCTAACGATACTACCCCCAAACCTTTTGCTTCGGCTTGTTTTGCTGCATAAACAATCTTTTTTGCTTTTTCAATATCGGCTGCATCGGGAGCAAAACCTTGCTTAATTACAGGAACTTGTCGCGGATGAATACATCCCATTCCTTCAAATCCTAACGATTTACTTGTTTTTACATTTTCAAGCAGTCCTTCCATATCGCCAACATCAGAAAATACACTATCAATAGGCTGAATACCTGCTGCATGACAAGCATTAACCAATCGCATACGTGCATACAAAGACTCTGTTCCCTCTTTTGTGCGACGAACACCCAAATCAGCAGTAAAATCTTCCAAACCTATTGCCATAGCCACTATATTGGGTGATGACTTTACTATTTCAAAAGCCATTTCCACTCCAAGAGCACTCTCAATTATAGGCATATAAAAAATATTGTAAGTTACTCCTGCTTGTTTTTTCAATTTTTCTATTTCAGAATCAATTTGCTTAATATAATCGGCACTTTCTATTTTAGGAATTAATATCAGGTTTACATTGTGAGCCACTACAAATTTTAAATCTTCAATTCCACGCTCTCCCTGATTAATTCGAACCATACGCTCTGCACCATAAAAATCACAAGCTCTAAGTGCATTGCGAACCAAATAACGTGCTTCATCTTTTTTTGCGGGAGCTACCGCATCTTCCAAATCAAGAATAATACCATCGGGCTTATGCAATCCTGCATTTATAAACATACTGGGAGTATTGCCCGGAAGATACAAACGACTAAACCTGTAACGCTCTTTTTCGGTTGTATATCTGTTTTCTTCAATAAAATCGGGTAAGTATTCTTTATCGGTATCTATCATTTTTTTTATGGCAGCTTCTAATCGTGCCGAAATAACCCATGGTAAAGCTCCTTTATCGGTCAACTTTACTTCTGCATTTTTTATATCAAAAAAGTTAAGGACATCAAAAACAAGCTCTTTGATTGATTCGCCATACATTGATGCTACTTTACTGTTTAAATCAAGATTTATTCCGCCCGATTGAGTAAGTTGCATCTCAACAAAGCAATCAGACCTTACTTTTGGTCCTGTGTTTCCTGCTTGAACTGTTAAATTTTCTTGCATTTTGGTATATTTTTAGTAATGATATTCGTATTTTCTCAAATATCATAACTGCAAGTCAATTTTCATAATTTTAGCACAGTGTTTTTTAACAGGGTGATGTTTGGAATGTAAATATTAAGGTTAATTAATAATTTTCAATAAAATATTTAATGTATTCATATAATTTTGTACCTAAATAATATGGAACATTCATTAACTTAAAGTGCTTACCTGCAGGGGTTTTAGCATTTTCAACATTAAATTCTCCGGCATACATCCTAACTGCATAATTATGATTTACTCTGTTTATAAATTGATGTAAAGAACGGAGTGTTCCTGTTGCTCCCGATTTTATTTCAACAGGTATTATTTTATCCCGATATTGATATACCAAGTCAACTTCAGATGACGATTGAGTTTTTTCTCTTACCCAAAAATAAAAATCTTTATTTGTAAGCATATTTAACGATATTAATTCCTGATTAATAATATGAGGAATTACTGCTCCTTTATAAATCTTGTTCAAATCTTCTACACCTATCATTTCAGGTTGAATACCAACAGTATAATTAACAATTCCGGTATCTAGCATTTGTAATTTAGGTGATTTTTTATAATTTGCTTTTAGCGGAATTTCTACATCTGTAGTTGGATAAATTAATTTTATAATACGTGCTTTTTCAAGAGTTCGCATTGCTTCTCCTATCTCTCGTGACTTATAATTGGAATTACCAAAATTCTGAAATTTAATACGTTGATCAATATAATTTGGTGCTACCTGCATAATATATCTGATGATATTTCGGCTAGATGCTGACGACGAGTATTTTTCAACATCATCTTTATATGCAGACCATATGCTCTCATAAATTTTAGGTAACTCTATAAGTGTATTATTATCAATATAAGAAGCAATAACCTCAGGCATACCTCCTATTATTGTAAAATTGTTAAACAATTCTAATAATACTGAATGAGCATATTTATTGATAGGAATTGTATTAATTTGTTCTAATGCAACTGTTTTACCGGTAGCCTCAAGGTATTCTAAAAAGTTAAGAGGATAAAGATACATATACTCAACCCTCCCTACCGGGAAACTTTTAACATTTTTTAAAGCAAACTCAAGCATTGAACCGGCTGCTATTACATGCAGGTTTGAATAATCTTCATAAAAATATCTCAATAATTTAATTGCAACCGGTGATTCCTGTATTTCATCAATAAACAACAAGGTGTTTTTTATATCTTTTATTGAAATATTATTTATAAGAAACAGATATTCAATAATTTCTTTAACATTATCATAACGTTCAAATACTTTTCTATCTTCTGCTTTTTCAAGATTAAGTATTATTCTATTTTTATACTCTTTTGCAAATTGTTTTATTACTGTTGTTTTTCCAACTTGGCGTGCACCTCTTACTATTAGCGGTTTTCTATTTACCGTTTGCTTCCATTTATGTAAATATCCTATAATTAATCGATTAAAAATCATTCAATAAAGTATTCGTAGTAAAACAAAGGCAAATTTAGCAATTTATTGTAACAAAACAAGGGTAATTTTGATATTATTCTGTAATAAAACAAGGGTAATTCAACTGATACTTTATTTTTCTTATAAATTACGAAAGTATGTCACGTCGGTATTTTTCACTAAACATATTAAAATTCAGCCGATATTTTTTCTTATTGGAAAAAAATAACGACAATAAACAATTGTTTGTAACAAAATGTATAAATGAATGCAGAAATACGATAATGAAATAATGCAATAATGAGTTGAAAGTTGAAGGTTTATAAAGTTGAAAGTTACAGCGGAGGCTGAGCTTGTCGAAGCCGGATTCACAACAGAGAACAGCGATAACTTGCAAAAGTCACTTCGGCAGGCTCAGTGACCGGTTCTTCGGAGCCTAATTTACTCCAGCTTGTCCCGAATTTAGTTCGGGAAATTTATTTCGGAGAGCACTTCGGCAAGCTCAGTGACCACCTGTCGAAGGCGAATTTGCAACAATGAAAATGATACAATGATTTAATTATTCAATTGTACAATGAATGCAGAAATACAATAATGCGATAATGCAGAAATAAGCACGGAGGCTGAGCTTATCGAAGCCGGATTTGCAACAGAGAACGAAGATAACTTGCAAAAATCACTTCGGCAGGCTTAGTGACCGATTATTTGTAGCAAAAGAAAAAAATAGTATTAATTTGTGGATAAAACCCTTTGTGGAACTTTGTGTCCTCTGTGGTGAGAAATCCCTTAGCAACTTAGCGTCTTTGCAGTGAAAATCCTGAATTTCCTGAATTTCTTAATGTTAAAAACAACACCCATCGTCCCGTAATAAATACAGGACACTTCCCTCAAAGGGAAGATTTGCTTTGCTTAGAATTTGGGTAGTAGTTTTATATGTTTAATAATAATTTACTTCAATATTGCTTTTAAGCTATCGTATATCCTTTCAAAATCTTCATCGGTTAAGTTACTGCCCGAAGGAAGGCAAAGTCCACGATTAAACAGGTCTTCAGATACTCCGTTTAAGTATGCCGGATACTTTTCGAACACTGGTTGCAGGTGCATTGGCTTCCACAACGGACGCGTTTCTATATTTTGTTTTTCTAACTCTATTCGTATCAGTTCCCTGTCGATATTTTTATCATTTGATTCAATGGTAATAGTTGTAAGCCAATGGTTTGAATAAAATTTATCATTTGGTTCTTCCAATACTTTTATATAAGGGTAATCTTTAAAAAACTCTTTATATCGCAGAAAGTTGTTACGCCTCTGCTCTACCCTTTCGTTTATAACCTCCAACTGCCCTCGCCCGATACCTGCAACTACATTGCTCATTCGATAGTTATAACCGATTTGTGAGTGTTGGTAGTGAGGGGCATTATCACGAGCTTGAGTAGCAAGAAAACGTGATTTTTCGATATATTCCTTATTATTTGACAATAAAGCACCTCCTCCGGATGTTGTAATTATTTTATTTCCGTTAAAGGAAAATACACCCATTAATCCAAAAGCACCACAATATTTACCATCATAAGTACTCCCTAGTGCCTCTGCGGCATCTTCTATAACAGGAATATTATATTTAGTTGCTATTTGAATTATTTCATACATTTTAGCAGGCATACCATAAAGATGAACAATTATTATTGCTTTAGGCTTTTTACCTTTCGCTATTCTATCGTTTATTGCTTTTTCAAGCAACTCCGGAGACATATTCCAGGTATCAGCTTCAGAATCGATAAAAACGGGTGTTGCACATTGATAAACAATGGGATTAACTGACGCAGAGAAAGTAAAAGAAGAAACCAAAATTTCATCATTTTGTTTAACACCAAGCATCATTAATGCAAGATGCAGTGCTGCAGTACCGGAACTTAATGCTGATACATACTTCACACCAGCATATTTAGCTAACTCTGTTTCAAAATTATTAACATTTGGACCTAAAGGTGCTACCCAATTTGTATCAAATGCTTCTTGAACATATTTTTGTTCATTGCCACTTAAATGCGGTGATGAAAGCCATATTTTAGTATTTATCATGTTTTTTATTTTATTTTTCGGGCAGGGTTACCTACCCAAGCCTCATTATCTTCTATATTTTTTATAACAACTGCTCCGGCTCCTACAACTACCCATTTTCCAATTTTTACATTTGGTAAAACAACTGCTCCGGCTCCTATGAAAGTTCCTTCTTCCACTTTCACTCCTCCGCAAATTGTTGCTCCCGGTGCAATATGAACAAAATCTCCTATTACACAATCATGATCAACTGATGCTTTTGTATTTATTATTACATGCTTCCCTATTATTGTTGAGGATTGAATAATAGCTCCTGCAAAAACTACACTACCTTCGTTTATAACTACAGTATCATCAATAATACTATTACGATGTGTTATTGTAAAATAAGAATGATTTATTATTGTAGAAAGATGCTTTCTAACTCTATTATTACCTATTGATATTATCAATTTTACATTATTATACAAATCTTTAGTATATAACGAAACTTTTATATTAACAACATTTTCTATTTTACTATCATCATCAAAAATTACCGGCACACTTATACCTCTACTCTTCAAGGTGTCAAATACTACTTTCCCATGACCACTTGCACCATATAATAAACAATTATTTTTATTATCCATCTATTTTAATTCTTTTATCATAAACAAAAGGGAACAACGATAATATTGCAAAAACAGGTATTGAAAAATGACTGTTTCCACTAAAAAATGCAAATATAAAAGATATAACAAACAATACCGATATTAAACGTAACTTTTCCCTTTTTATTACAAATTTATAAATGATAGTCATCAAAAAACATAAATATAATATTCCACCTATAATTCCTGAATATAAAAAAGCTGAAATAATAGGATTATGCGGATAGTCATATTCTAATTTTTCTTTATTGTTAATATACATTATATCGGAAAAAACCAATAAATATCTTAGTCTATCACCAAATAATTTTTGTTTTATCGGTAATTTATTAAAGTATTTATAACTAAACAGCCATCGCTCTTTCCGTGTTTTAAACAAATTATTATCACCGGAAAACTTCATTCTGTAAATATTTGCAAGACTATCTCTGATGATTATGTTTTTACCGGCTTTTATAAATTTCTGATTTCCCTTTATATAATTAATATATTTTTTTTGATTACTGGTTAAAATAATATTATTGTCTTTATAATACTTGCAAGTAAAATCTTTTATAAATAGAGAATCACCTCCCCTTTTAGAACCTACAATAAAAAGACTTTGCAAAGAGTTACTACTGTCAACATAAAAAGAATCTTTAACTAAAATTTCTCTATTATTTATTCTTTTTATCATTCTTTTTAATTCTTTTTTATACAAATAATGAGGATTTACTTCAGGATATCTTTTTGTATAAAAATAAAGTGAATCAGGTTGTATATTTGTAATAAAACTTATAACATAATATGTGTTTGGAAATGCCGGAATTATCTTTCTTACCAATCCTAATTTATTTTGAGAATTAAATTCTGCACCTTTTGTATTTAAAGATAATACTTTCGAACCTGTATAATTAGAAAACAAAGTAGTTAACAATATACTATCGTGATATTGATAAATATCGTTAACATAAATACAACTATCTACATTTATGCTTTTAAATATTTTATTTTCAACAAATATAATTCTATCTCGTAATGTAGTATCTTTATTATATTTCACAGGAGAATAAACTAAACTCTTAGAAAATCGTTTCCTTTCCCAATTAACATCAGACATTACCAAAGTATCAGAAAAAGATAATTGACAAATTAAAGAACTTACATCGGCATCAATTACTTTTATACTTAATTGTCTGTTAAAATTATTATCTGATAATCTAATTGATGTGTCTTTTAAAATAGTAAAGTTGATACTTTTTTTATTTAGCGAATGTAATGAGACAGGAATTTTTGAATCTTGGTTTTTATATTTAAAACTCATATTAAAAATAGAACTGTCACTAATCGGTAATAAAAAAATAAAAGAACCAAATTGCGTTAAATCTTTTATTTTAAAAATAAACATACTGTCAGTAGAATATTGATTAAAAGAAATCAACTTACTATTTGTAAAACCGGTTGGTTTAAAGATTTTATAAAAATTAAAATCGACATTATATATTGCAGGAATATCTGTAAAACTTTTTTTGTAATATATAGAATCGGGTATCAAATAAATATCGGGATAGTATTTTTTTAATTTATCTTTTGATTTTGAAAACATTGCCAAATAATTTAACTTATCAAAAGTGAAATTATTTTCTTTTATATCTTTTTCTATTTTCTTTCTTAAGAATACATATCCCGGTTTTACTCTAAAGAATCTTATTTTTTTATTATCAATATTCAATATTGATGATAATCTGTTAGATATAGAAATGAATTGAAGTTTAACAGCTTCCTGTTGTATCTTATGAAAAGCATAATATTTTATATTACTATCTGTTAAAACATAAACTGACAGTAATAATGTTGATAAGAACAGTAATAAATATATTCTTATATTCTTGAAATATTTATTATACTTTGTTTTTGAGATATAAATATATACAATTATTGAAACACTCAATATTATTACTCCTCGCCGTGAGGATGTCAAAATAATAAGTAAAGAAAAGAGAAATAAAATAATATTAAGAAAGATTGTTTTAACTTTTTCCTGCGTTGAAACTGTCCTATTTAGAATAATAATAATTGCTAAAAGTAAATACAATGCTATCATATTAAAATCATAATCTAACAAAATAGCAGTAAACTTATGACTTGCAGCTATTTGCAAAAGCAGAACAATAAAAAATACTGATATGTAAATCAAGTATGTATTTATGAAAATATTTATCAAAAATGAGACTCCTCTTTGTGTTACTAAAATATAAAACTGAAAATATATCAATAGTACAGATACTACTCTAAATAACTCTTTATATATCAATGGATTTTTACTAAAAGATAAAATAAGAACCAACAGATATATTATTGCAATAAAAAATAATATCTTTGCTTGCTTAATGCCATTTGTTAATGTAGAAAAGAATATTTTTATTCCCGATTTATATAAATAGTGTAATAAAAAAACAGTTGTAGAAACAGCAAAAAAATATAATTGAAATGGAATAATAGCTCTGAAAATTAAAGATATAGCTCCTATTACCGGCAAATAATAAATAATTTCTCCTCTATTTAGTTTACTATTCATTACCTATGAATTTTTCCATCGTTACAGATGTATTGGAACTTATTCCTTCTGATATAAAAACTTTTTTTATTGTGAGAAAGATAATTTTAAAATCTAATGCAAAAGAGATATTGTCAACATACCAAACATCATATTCAAACTTTTGT
>Ga0256846_1000174_pt1 | contig 27965 bp, 19 predicted proteins | sample TevniametaG_FD_189098 | JGI IMG/M metagenome (GOLD analysis project Ga0256846, IMG submission 189098) | Tube worm associated microbial communities from hydrothermal vent at the East Pacific Rise, Pacific Ocean - Tevnia | ecosystem: Host-associated > Annelida > Integument > Unclassified ...
TAACTCTGCCGAAAAGGAAATTACTCTTGTTTTCGGTGGAAAACGCCTGACCGAATTTCAAAGAGAACGACTAAAAGAGCAATTGGCATATTTCCATATTGAAGATTGCAAATTGAATATTAAGCAGGGATTTAGTCTTAGGGAAGAAGGAAGCGATTTAACAAGATTAGAAAAATATCACTCCGATATGAAAACTCTCGAAAAGATAAATCAGGATTTAGTATTCCGTTATGATAGCTTGAAAAAATCCCAAAAATATAAAAATGATTTAAACAATAGGATTTTTATGGAAATGAAAGTGTTTGAACCAAATCTCGAATACTTATTTATTACCGAACGTACATATATTCAGGATTCAATTAGGAAAAAAATTCATTTTGTGTTTTTGAGTAATTGGCAATCGAAGTTGAGGAAATCACAAATTAGGCATTGGTTGAAACGCAGACTTAATGCAGACAGTGTGAAATTAATCATTGCGAATTGATATTGTTATATAAATAAGATTATTAATAATGTGTATTCTTATTTTTTATTTTTTGTTCAAAGATAATTTTTTAGGATATTTGTTATTGTGATAAAAATAAATTTCCAAATAAATAATAATTAATATAAATAAATGGAGAAAAAAAGTGGACTTATTTCAAAAATGTTATGACTTTACGCGTGCTGACGAAGTCAAGGAAGCGGGTCTCTACCCCTATTTTCGTGAAGTAGAAGAGAATGAGGGACCTGTCGTACAGATTGAAGGCAGAAAAATTATTATGGCGGGTTCGAACAACTATCTCGGACTGACAGCCCATCAGAAAGTTAAACAAGCGGCTATTGATTCAATTGCTCTTTATGGCACAGGTTGCTCCGGCTCACGCTACTTAACCGGGACTATTAAACTTCATAATGTGTTGGAAGAAAAGTTTGCTAAATTTCTCGGCTTTGAATCTGTCTTGCTTTATAGCACAGGCTATCAAACCGCCCTCGGCGTACTTTCAACTATCGTGCAAAAAGGCGAATATTTAATCTCTGATAAGGAGAACCACGCAAGTTTGATTAACGGAGCTATGATGGCGAAATCTGCATTTGCAAATTTTGTACGTTACAAACATAATGATATGAAAGACCTCGAGCGAGTACTTTCGCAAATTCCAGAAGATGCACCGAAATTAGTTGTTTCTGACGGTGTTTTTTCCGTTACAGGTGAAATCGTTGATTTGCCTAACTTAATCAAGGTTGCTAAAAAATATAAAGCACGTGTGATGATTGACGATGCCCATGCAGTAGGTGTAATCGGCAAGGGTGGACGCGGTACTGCCAGCTATTGGGATTTAATTGACGAGACTGATATCGTAATGGGAACATTCTCAAAAACTTTCTCTTCATTAGGCGGTTTCGTTGCAGGACCCGAAAGAGTAATCAATTATTTGAAACATACATCACCGGCTCTGATTTTCAGTGCAAGTCCTACACCGGCATCTTGTGCTTCGGCACTTGCCGCCCTCGAAATTTTAGAGGAACAACCGGAACTTGTGGATAAATTAATTGCAAACTCACTCTATATGCAGAAGGGGTTTAAAGAGATGGGATTTAATATTGTAGAAAGCGTAACGGGAATTGTCCCCGTTATTGTCGGCGATGTTGATAAGGCATTCCTATTCTGGAGAAAATTATATGATAACGGTGTATTTGTTAATGCTTTTATTCCTCCCGGAGTACCACCCAATATGAGTATGATGCGTACAAGTTATATGGCTACTCATAAGAAAGAGCATCTCGACCGAATACTCGAAGTATTTGAAATGGTAGGAAAAGAATTGGGTATTATCTCATAGTATTTTGTTCACTTCATTATAATTGAGTGATTGTTAAGCAAGCCGTCTTTTTCAAAGGCGGCTTTATTTATAAAATCAATAGCCCCGAGCAGAAGAACTAGTGATTATGCGAAACACCCCATTCCGCCGTTTACGCATTGTAGGAAGATTTATCATTTGCTGTTGCAGGAATGACATTGTCTTTTACATTTTCTGGAGGGTTTAGAAACCAAAAACAAAACCGCTCCTCACTCCAGCTATCTCCAAAAGTGCGAGGAGGAAAGGCAAAAGACATAGATTCTTCGCCTGCGGCTCAGAATGACGAGCGAGTTATAATTTGCATAATGAGATTCCTGCTGTCGCAGGAATGACAATGATTTGAAAAAGAAAAAGAAAAACAAAAGCCATAGATGCTTCATTTCGTTTAGCCTGACTAATACTTTTTGTTTTTAAACCTTACCCTGTGCTGTCTAAATCGAAATTTTATTAACTTTTAATTTGTCGTCCGAATTTTCGGACAGGCTTTTTATGCTTTTATTTAATATCGGATGATGCAAATTAGGTGCTATCTCGCAGGCAGGAATTAGTACAAAGTTGCGTCTGTGCATTTCGGGGTGAGGTATCGTTAAATCAGTATCGTTGTAAATCAATGCGTCATATAGCAGAATATCAATATCAATTTCCCGCTCGCCCCAACGTTCGCGAATCTGTCGTCCGTTCATCAGCTCAATATGTTTTAATAATTTAAGCAAGGCATTAGGACTAAGTGATGTCTTAAACAGGGCAACGGAATTGATAAATTTGGGTTGCTCGCTTTTACCCCAAGGTTCTGTCTCGTAGAATGACGAGCGAGTTATAATTTGAACGGAATTTTGTTCGGCAAGCAATGCAAGAGCATTTTCAATATTTTGTACTTTGTCCCCGAGATTTGAACCGAAGGAAAGAAGAACGGAATGCTTCAAATTATTCCGCTCTTCCTGTTCGGGGAGATTATTCTTGTTCATACTCTTCTCTTGTCATTGTCTGCTCTGCCTCCACATAGCTGACAACGCGACGAATCGGTGCATTCATTTTTCTTACTCGGACAGTAGCCTTGCGTAGCATTGGGAATCTATCCATCAGACTGTTTAATATATCGCTGCAAATTGTTTCGATTAAACTGTAAGATTCACCTGCAATAGCATCTTCGATGCTGTTCATTGCCACTTCGTAATTGAGTGCTTTGCGTACACTGTCTTTGAGTATGGCTTCGGTAGCGTCATAGTACATATCCAAATCGACTTGATATTTACCGCCTATTGCCTGTTCTTCCATTTTGACGCCGTGATAGGCGTAAAACTCCGCACTTCTGATAGTCAATCTTGTGAGTGATTTTGATTTCATATTCCTAAATCTTTATTATGTATGAATAATTTTCCGTTTTTCATTTGCAAAAAAATAAAGTTAGTGAATTTTTTTTATTTCTTCAATCTTTTAATCAATTAAATTAAAATTAACCGTGATTGATAAATATTACTGCTGTTTAATGATATTTTTTTAAATTTACAGTTTGTATTTTACCAAAACATACAATTATATATTGAATTGAGAAAAAATTTGTCAAATTTAAATCGGATTTAAGAATGAATACTAAGCAGTTATACAGAATCTTCGGATTGCTTGCTTTCTTTATTACGCTCATAGTTTTTTCAATGACGGTACAACCGAATGTACCTTTTTGGGATTGCGGCGAGTTTACTGCGGCAACTACTTGGCAACAAGTACCGCATCCTCCGGGCGCCCCTTTGTTCCTTATTATCGGAAAATTATTCCAGATAATCATACCCTTTGGCGATTTGGGTTGGCGGGTTAATATGGTGTCTGTGGTTTCTACGGCTCTTACGTCATGGCTTTTGTATATTGTTATTGTTAAGACAATAGCTAATTTCCGTAAAAATCCTATTGAGAATATTAGCGAATCGCTGATGGTCTATGGTTCTGCACTTATCGGAGCGCTTGCATATAGTTTCAGCGATACGGTTTGGTTCAACGGTGTGGAGTCGGAAGTTTATGCAATGTCCACTCTCTTTACGGCTGTTGTTGTTTATTTGATGATGCGTTGGAACGAGGAAGCGGACAATCCCGGACACGAACGATTCCTACTGCTCATTGCATATATTGTTGGACTTTCGACCGGTGTTCACTTGTTGGCAATTTTGACGGTCTTCTCAATAGTTCTATTGGTATATTTCAGAAAATACGATGTGAATAAGAGAAGTTTTGTGGTAATGAGCGTAATTGCTCTCATTGCATTTTGGTTGATATATAAATTTATTATTACATGGATACCCACAATGCTGGCAGGCGATTTCCCGCTCAAAAATGCGGCAAACGAACATCTGATTGAGGATAGCCCAATGATTACTATTTTTGCATTTGGTATTATCGGACTGGTTATTTACGGTCTTTATTACGGCTTTATCCATAAGAAACAAATATTAAAATTAACGACAATGTCATTCCTACTAATTCTTATTGGTTTTATGACATATACCCAAGTGCTATTGCGTTCAAATTCAAATTCGCCGATGAACGAAAACGAGCCTAAAAATTTCAAGAAGATGATTTCTTATCTCGGGCGTGAACAATATGGCGACCAAGGCAATTGGCCCAGACGCAACGAATGGAATGACGAAAATAAGATGAGGCTTTACAACAGTCGTGATGCTTCCGGTGAATATATTTATGGCGAATGGACGCCACCCGAGATGGAAAGAGTTTCGCGTAAGGACGGAACAGGCTACCGTGTACCACATTGGAGTAGTAGCAATCTTTCCGGTGATTTGGCATATATGTGGAAATATCAAATTATGCATATGTATTTCAGATATTTCTTCTGGAACTATGTAGGACGGAGTAGTGATGTTCAAGATGCCGATGCAACATTTATCTCATCTGCTGATAATGATGTCATTAATTATAAAACCGGTTTTGCAGACCAGTTCCCTGTCAGGTTCTTTGCATTACCATTGATTTTCGGGTTATTCGGTTTGTACTATCACTTTAAGCGAGACCCGAAGATGGCTCTTGTCTTTCTTGTGATGTTCTTACTGATGGGAGTTCTTGCGGCAATAGCTCAGAACCAGCAAGACCCGCAACCGCGCGAAAGGGATTATTTCTATACAGGCTCTTTCCTCGTCTGGGCTTTATGGATTGGTATGGGGGTTTATGCCTTAATTGATACTTTTGTTAGGAATAGAAAATCAATTGCCGCAGTAGCCGCTGTCTTTGTTGTATCACTTGTAGCAGTACCCGTTAATATGGCAATGGGTGGCTGGAATATCCATTCCAGAGCAGGGAATTATATACCATTTGATTATTCGTATAATATTTTGCAGAGTGTGGAAAAAGATGCAATTGTATTTACTAACGGCGATAACGACACTTTCCCGCTTTGGTATTTACAAGATGTCGAAGGTATTAGACGTGATGTCAGAATTGTGAATCTCAGTTTGGGGCAAACACTTTGGTATGTCTATCAATTGAAGAATCGAGAGCCTTGGGGCGCCAAGAAAATACCCCTATCTTTCTCCGATGAAAGTTTATTGGCAAATGAACTGAGCGACGCGGCTTTGAGCTACGAAATCGGCGAAGCGAAAAACATTGTTATTCCGGTCAAGAAAGAAATATTAGCACAATATACTGATGACCAAAATATCATTAATTCGGGCAAGTTCAGCTTTACATTTACGGGCAGTCCGATTGGCGAGCAGGACGGTAAACAGATGTATGTTTATTATATTAGCAGTCAATTAATTGTTGATATTCTCAAAAACACACGTTTCGAGCGACCGATTTATTATGCTTCGACCGTTGGTCCTGATGTTTATTTCGGTTTGAGAAATTATTTGCGTTACGAGGGAATGGCGACAAGAATTTGTCCTGTACCTGTTCAGCAAACCAGAACCGGAATTATCAATCCTGAAATAATGGACAAAACATTACTCAATATTAACAATAGCGACAGCTATCATACGGAGCCGTTCTATGAGTTTAAAATGAGGAATCTGGACAATAAGAAATACGTATATTATGATGAAGTTCATCGCCGCTTGATGCTCAGTTATCGTCAATTATATATGAATTATTCCGCTTATATCCTTGATAGAACAGGCGACAAAAAGAAAGCGGTTGCTGTTCTGGATACAATGAATAAATATATCTCTCCTGTTCGATTCCCTATGTATCAAGATGAAGAGTCGCAAATGGCATATATTTATAAGAAAGCCGGCGCAATGAAACAAGCAAAGGAATGGGCGCAAATGGCTCTACAAAGTTCTCTTGATATTATCAATAAACCGGCATTACGAAATGGCGGCAGAATCCCTACATTATTCGAAGAAATAATCGGGCGTCAGGGTGCCTACAAAGCGGCGGCACAGAGCTATGTCTTGCTTGAAAATTACGATGAGGGACGCAATGTTTTGCAATCGCTCTACGAACTTGCTATTTCTACTTTGCAGAATCCATCTTATTCCCAATATAAGGATAAAATCCAACAAGGCTTAATGGATATAATTAGCAATATTGCCGGTATTGACGAAGAACAAATTAATATCCTTATGAAGGACGGCAAAACTAAGGAAGCTCTCGCTCTTGCTACTAAGCGCTATGAGGAATATAATAAGTCAGAAGACCCCTTCTATAAGCAAATGGCAATGTTCCTACAAGAAAAAATCACTCAAATCAAAGGCAGTAATTCGGTAGCAGATAACTCCGGTACTCCAGCAGAATAGTATTATAATTACGGGTAGGGATTTTATATCCCTGCCCCTGTTTTTATTTAGTAAATATAATTTGAATATTGAATCAATTCCTTTCAATAATAATACCGGCATACAACGAAAGTGAGCGTATAAAGCAATCACTCGAAGCGGCTTGCGATTATTTGAAAAGTGCCGGCTATAAGTATGAGATTATAGTTGTTGATGATGGTTCGACCGATGATACGGTTACTATTGCATCGAAATTCGGTGATAAAGTAAATGTTTTGAAACAACCCAAGAATATGGGCAAAGGTGCCGCAGTGCGGCGTGGTATGCTCGCCGCAAAAGGCGATATGCGCATTTTCACCGATGCCGATTTTTCCACTCCAATTTATGAAATTGAAAAGATAATTAAAATCATTACTGCGGGCGCTGATATTTGTATTGGCAGTCGTGCATTAGACCCTTCGATGATTAAAGAGCATCAGCCTTTTTATCGTGAGTTTATGGGTAAGACGTTTAATAAATTTGTACAGGCTTTGTTCTTCAAGGGTATTAGTGATACGCAATGCGGATTCAAGGGTTTTACGAAAGCCGCCGCCGATGAAATATTTCCGAAAGCTAAAATCAATGGATTCAGCTTTGATGTAGAATTACTCTATCTTGCTTCAAAAGCCGAACTGAGCGTGGAGCAAGTATCAGTCGAATGGTACAATGATGCACGTAGTAAAGTAAATCCGATTAAAGATTCCCTGATGATGTTGCTCGAATTATTCCGTATAAAAAAACTGCACAAATAAAGGACACAACCCACTGCTATTTGAAATATTTTAAATATGTATATTTCTTTCTTGCTTTCGTTAGCACGTTTGCAAATAAAATAGCCCCGAGCAGTGTGAGTATGACGACAATAGTTGTTTGCACAAAATTAAGTGAACGATAGAGAAATATTTCATAGCCAATGCCGAAAAGCGCTCCGTAAATGACAATATTATGTACAATATAGATTGCAAATGTCTCCCTGCCCGGAATTAGTAGAAATTCGGGAATTCGTATTTTGTGAGTAAGCCAAGTAACAAAGGCATAAGTCATTAGCACCTCACCCAGCCGATAATATGTAAAGACATTGAAATTTACTAATTCACGGTAATTGACAAATCCGCTATAGATACCCGCCAAAGCATACCATGCTGTCTGTTGCATTATTAGCCCGAAGATAAATATGAAAAGCAGTGCCGATTGTTTTTTTAATATTGTATGCTTCAAAGTTAGCAGACCGAATAATGCGCCAAAGAGGGAAAAACCTGCCCAAGGAAACAGAGGGAATATTGTAAAAGAATTTGAAAGAAATAATGACAGTACATTTTTTTCACTAAGCAAACTCAAATCTTTCAAGAATGGCGAAATTAAGAAAGTAAAATTTGCAGTGATAAATGTAAGTATTAAAAACAGTTTCGGCTTGGCGGCTGATGCAATGTACAAGAGATTAATTATTAATATGCTTAGTGCAATACATTGTAGCACGTGGCTATATTGAAGAAATCCAAACGGATTATTAGCTATACTTTTCAAATAGATTTGTATAATAAAACCGGCAACAATTAGATAGAGTGTTCTTTTGAAACCTTTGATTACTCTGGATTTATTAAAGCCATCTGATGACTTGAACAATAAATATGTAAAAATCATACCGGAAGCAAAAAAGAACACCGGAGCTGTCAAACCGGAAAAATATACATGAAAAACCCAAGGAAAAAAATCAGAGCTTCTGACTTGCTCTGCCGATAGGACAGCGACCGTATGCCCGAAAATCATAGATAATATTGCAAATGCCCTCAGCACATCTATCGAAATAATTCTTTTTTGTTCCAATTACCTTTTTACCTTTGTACACATAATATTAAATTACAATATAATGAAAAATATCGAATTGTTTAATGAAAAACAGCCGAACAACGACCATTAAAAGGCAAAATACATTATGCGGCTATTCTACCTTTTAGGGAGCAGGATTCAGGGGTTTGGGGGCAGGGGAAGAAAGAAAGTCGTCATATTGAGCGCAGCGAAATATCCATTGCCTTTTGTTTTTCTTCCCCATCCTTGCGTTAAGGAGAGGTGGCAAAGTGAAGCCTTGACTAAGCGGAGTATTTTAAAACAAAAATATTTTCAATTTTTCTGTGACGTTTTCGGGCTTAATGTGTCTATATAATATAGCCTTGTGCAAATTTTGAAAAAGTTTTTTTATTTTGTGAAAAAATAGAAAGAAAAAAAAATGAAAAAAGTATTGTTTATCATCGCATTACTCGCAGTGCTTATGCCGGCAGGACTGCTTGCCGAGGAATCGGATACTATCTGGGTTTGGAACGACTATAAAAACAATGGATACCCGGAAGATGTTAAGTTTATGCCTGACGGTAATTCAATATTAGTGCCTTCGGTTGCCGGTGGTATATATATTTTGGATACTAACGGCAATCTAATAAATACTTTGCCGTATCCGGCAAAAGAATTGGATATTTATCCAGACGGCAGTAAAATTGTTTTTACTGATTTTAAAACATTATCTGTCTATGATTTTAATTTAAATGATACTATTAAACTTTTGACGGTTGACAGCGAATGGTTTTTTATAAGATTTGTAATGATTAGCAAGGACGGAAAATATTTAATCACGATGATTGGCGATCGCAGAATAATAAACAACGGCTATATATATCAAATAAAAATCTATGATGCAAATACCTATCAGGAAATTAAGAATATCATTGCAGAAAATAGTATAATCTTTTATTCAAGCGACAATCAAAATGAATATTTTTTAACGGTAGATGCGCGATGGAGCGATGTTTATAAAAATACAATTGGGAAGATAGACAAGTGGACAATTGGGAGTTGGGAAAGAATAGAAGGTTTTATTACATTATCTCCCGGTGAATTCGTATCAACGATGGCTATTAGTCCTGACGGTAATTATATTGCACTTGGTTTTGAAAGAGAAGGTATTGTTAAACTTTATGACTATAAAACAGGACAGTTTATTAAAACTTTAAACTACAGTGAAGAATGTGATTTTATTGTTACAATAGAATTTTCCAAAAACTCAAAATATTTGATTTTGAGTACTTGTCCGTTAGAAAAAAATAGAAGTACAAAGATAGTAGATTTTATAAATAACATTATTGTTAAGCAATATTATTTTTCTCTATTAGACATTGATGTATTTTCAAAATACTTATGTGGTTATTCAGGAAGAAAAGATTTTATGGCATCAGTAATTCTTTTAAATTTACCCGAGGAAGTAACGAATGTTACTAATACGAAAGAAAGCGATTTAACTCTTTATCCCAATCCTGCAACGGATTATATAGATATTGCCGTGACGGACAACCGCACCCTGAAGGATGCGGTTAAAGTGTATGATGTGCTGGGGAATGTGGTTTTATCCTCCCCCGCCTGCTCCGCAGGCACCCCCTCCGAAGGGGGACATATTCGGTTCGATGTATCGGACTTGGCGGCGGGCGTGTATTTTGTCCGTGTGGGAGGTAAGATGTATAAGTTTGTGAAGATGTAAAGGCAAACAGCCAACATCTCTGTCGCTTCGCGACATCTCTCCTTAGCAAGGAGAAAAAAAATGTTCGTCATTCTGAGCCAAAGGCAGCGGCGAAGCCAATCCATAAGGAAGGTAGCGGCGGGGTGGTAAGTTTCCAAACAGGGAAACAGTCGCTCCTCACTCCGGCACTCTTCCAATGGACAATGGGCGAGGGAGAAACAGCCAAATAAAAAACCGCATCCTAAAAGATGCGGTTTAATGTAAAGATATATAAGTACTCGTTAAGGTACTATCCGATAAATCATTCTCGGAAATGGGATAGTCTCACGAATATGCGATGCTCCGGTTAACCATTTGACCGTGCGTTCCAGTCCTAAGCCGAAACCGCTGTGGGGTACCGAGCCATATTTACGTAAATCAAGATACCATTTGTATTCTTCTTCGGATAAATCCTCGGCTTTTACTCTCTCGAGCAATAAATCAAAATTATCTTCGCGCTGACTGCCGCCGATTAATTCGCCGGCTCTTTCGGGACCTAACATATCCATTGCAAGAACAACTTTTTCGTTCTCGGGGTCGCGTTTCATATAGAATGCTTTCACTTCGGTAGGATAGCGATGAACAATTAACGGTTTATCAAACTGTTCCATAATGGCTTCTTCCTGAATAGTACCGAAATCTTCACCCCAAGGGAATTCCATTTCGACGTCTTTTCCATCAATCTTTTTAATCAAAGGGACATTATTCTTTTGCAACCAATCCACAGCTTCCGTGTAGCTCATACGATAGAACGGCCTTTTGATTTTTTCAAGTTTTGTAACATCTCTCTCCAAAACGGCAAGTTCGCGCTGATTTGTTTTCAAGACATATTGAACGATATACTCGACTAAATCTTCTGCCAAATCCATATCATCATTCAAATCGAAAAACGCCGCCTCAGGCTCGACCATCCAGAACTCAGTTAAATGTTTACGTGTCTTGGAGCGTTCCGCACGGAATGTAGGACCGAATGTGTAAACTTTGCCGAGAGCCATTGCCGTAGCTTCGGCATAGAGCTGACCGGACTGCGATAGATAAGCCTTGCCGAGGTCAAAATATGGTGTCTCGAATAATGTTGAAGTACCTTCGCAAGCGTTAGGTGTCAAAATGGGTGAATCCATTAATTTGAAACCGTTGCCATCAAAGAAATCGCGAATGGCTTTGACAACTGATGAACGAATCCGCATAATTGCATGCTGACGCGATGAGCGTAGCCACAAATGGCGATGTTCGATTAGGAAGGCATCACCGTGTTCCTTAGGCGTTATCGGATAATCCTTTGCAAGTCCGTATATTTTTAATTCTTTGACATCAATCTCGTATCCGCCCGGCGCTTTGTCCGTTGCAACTACTTTGCCCGTAACGGAAATCGAAGATTCCTGCGTCAATTTCTTTGTGTCTTCAAATACTTCTTCGGAAACATTGCCCTTGAAAACAACACACTGACAAATGCCGGAACCGTCCCTGAGAATAATAAAATGAAGTTTCCCCTTGCCGCGTTTATTATAGACCCAACCTTTAAGAGTTATTTCTTCGCCGGCGTGTTTTGCCAAATCTTCAATTGTATGATAAGATTTATATGCGGATAATGACATTTTAAACCTGATTTATTAACAATAATGATATAAAATACAAAAATACGAACTTGCTATGAATATATTTATATAAATATCTTGTGAAAATTAAAACTTTTACTTTATTTTGAATAATTATTATTTAACAAACAGTTGGAGATATTAAATGACTATTTACAGAGGACATACTAATATATGGTTCGCTCGTATAATTTTATTATTATTTTCTGCTGTTTTGCAAAGTGCATTGCTATCGGCGGCAAGCAATATTACAATGAGCCAACCCAATGGTGGTGAAGAAATATGCGCTGGTAAGAATATGCTTATTCGTTGGACATCGAACGAAGTTAGCTCGGTTAGGATTGAACTTAGTGATGATGGCGGTCTCAGTTTCCCTTATCTGCTAATTGCGGCGACTGATGCTTTGTCAGGTCGTTGGCTCTGGGAAATACCGAATTCACAAGCATCGGGCGAACAATATCGCATTCGGGTAATTGACGAATTGAATTATGATACAGGCGACACAAGCGAAAGCGATTTTACTATTCACGCAAGGACAGGTATTTCCTTGCAACCCGAGAGTTACTCTTTCTGTGCCGGTGGTACTGCTATTTTCAGAGTTAGTGCTTCCGGTCAGAACCTCGAATACCAATGGGAAAAAGACGGGAATATGATACCGAATGCTACTTTACCCACACTATATATAAACAATGCACAAAAAGAAGACGAAGGAGAATATCGCTGTTTCGTCAAGGGATTATGCGATTCGGTTTTCTCCGATGCCGGAAGACTTACTATAAAAGATAGTCCTAAAGTTACTTCCGACCCGCAGGGCGATACTTTATGCAAAGGTGATAATATTACATTGTCAATTAAGGCGAGTGGGGTTGGGCTGAACTATGCTTGGACATTAAACGGAAGACATATTATCGGCTCGAACAGTTATGAACTTCGTTTGCAAAACGTAACAAAAAAGGATAGTGGTGCTTATCGCTGTATTGTTTCAGGTGCTTGTCAGCCAAAGGATACAAGCGAGACCGCTTATGTACTTGTATATGATTATCCGCATATAATAAAAATGCCGAATAGCCAAACTGTTACGGAAGGCAATAAAGCCGTGTTTGTTTTGGAAGCAGGTGGGGACGGACTGCATTATCAATGGCAAAAAGACGGCAAAGACATTGAAGGCAAAACCGCAAATATATTGACAATTCCATCAGTGGTAATGGCTGATAGCGGTAGTTACGTATGCTTAATTGAGAATAAATGCGGAAAGATGAAAACAAAAGAGGCATTATTGAAAGTAGTTGAACCGGACAAACCCGTGATTGAACTAACAATGAATAGTGTTGATTTCGGGAATGTAGGCGTTGGCAAAACAAAAGACACTTTGCTTGCCCATATTATTCATAATAATTCACAGGTACCGCTTACAATCAATTCGATTAAGATAATCGGAAGTGATGCAGGCGATTTCAATATATTCGGTATCAGTTTTCCGGTGTCAATTCCTGCGGAACAATACAAAGATATTAATATTGAATTTGTTCCGGCATCTCTCGGCGTAAAAGCGGCTACTGTTACATTTAATACTAATGCCGATAATATTGTTTCAATCAGTTTGATTGGCTTTGGCATAAAAATTAATAATGAATTAACCGTGAACAATTGGGATTTCGGTGATGTACTAATTGGTTCTACAAATCAAATATCACATAACTTTATAAAAAATATCGGTACAAATACAATTACAATTCAGCAACCGAAAGTAAAAAGTTATGACAGCCTCAATTTCCGTTTGCTAGATGAAGAAGATTATCCCAAGACAATCAATGCCGGCGATTCTGCGGAAAGCAAATTTATGTTTATTCCGACAATTGCCAAATCCTACGAAGTGCAGGTATTAGTAAAAAATTCTACAAATAATGATTTGTGGTTTAGGCTAAAAGGCAAAGGATTGCTCACAGATGTACCAACACGGAATAAGAACGGAGAAATAAATATTTTTCCAAATCCTGCTATTGATTATTGCGAATTTCGTTTGGGCAAATCTGATGAAGCAACGATTATTATTTGTGATATATATGGCAATCGTATTATCCAACTAAATAATATCAACGGCGATTACAAATGGAATTTGAGTGGTACTAACAATGCACGATGTTCAACAGGCGTATATCTGATTAAAATTATTACAAAAGAAAAAGTATTTATGGAAAAATTGATTATTCTATAATTACTTTTTGTTAGATATTTTTACTAATTTGCAGATAGAACTTGACAAATAAATTGTGTTTTAATAATATATACAGGGATTAAAGATGCGAAATGTCAGATTAGTTATTTCTCTTTTATTGCTTGCGATAATAATATCGTCTTGTAGCCAATTCGGACAATTAAAACAAATATTAGGCGAAGACCCCGACCCACCGGACGGTTATGAACCTACATTCATCAGTACTCAAAAACCGTTCAATGCAAACGAACAGGCTAAAAGAACGCTACAACTAAGTAGAACCGACCCGTACAAATCGGATAAAGTAAGACTATATTTGCACTTTATTCAGAGTGATACGATTTTCCTGACTGATGCCGCCACACCGGCGAACAGGAAGTACTGGTGCGAGGTAACGGACGAAGTGAACGGCAAAACGTACAAAATCAAAGATTTTACAATTCGCCAATCGACTAAATTAGACCGCAAACCTCAGGCTATTGCATTAGTTATGGATTTGAGCGGTTCTATGGGAGATAATAGGACTATTGCAGTTGAAAAAGCCGTCTATAACTTCATCAGAGAAATGAAGGGACCAAACGATATGGTTTCATTAATAATGTATGACGATAGTGTTGGGGTTGAATGCGCATTAACGAAAGACAGAAGCGAGTTACTAAGCAAACTAAGAACAGACGGCTTGGGAACTTATGGAAAGCAAACCGCTACTCTTGATGCTATTGCCGTAGGTATTGACGAACTCTCTAATGCTCCTCAGAATTTGGAGCGTGTTGTGATGGTTTTCACAGACGGACAAGACAATAACTCACACCATACTAAAAATGAAATAATTAAAAAAGCACGTAGTGCAAATACAATGGTTTGTACTATTGACTACGGTGTGATGATTCAAGAATTTTTCTTGGAAGATATTGCTAATCAAACAAATGGCACATACAATCATATATATATGTCGAAGGAATTCGATATGGTGTTCAAGGATATTTATCATCGTTTGAACGATTTCTATATTTTGGAATACGAACCGCCTACATTCGGCGAACACACTGTTACGGTAAAACTATGTTTGCCTGATGACGAAAAAGTAGTGCAAGGTACATACAATAATGTCCCCTATGCCGGTATGACAAAATTGATAAATGTATATTTTGATACAGGCAAATCAATTCTAAAACCGGAATCGAAAAAGGCAATCAATATTGTTTACAATATGCTTGTAGCCAGTCCTTCGATGGTCATTGAACTTCAAGGACATACGGATTCAAGAGGTGATGCCGATAAAAATCAAGGGCTATCGGAGAGAAGGGCAAATGCTGTTCGAGATGCTTTAATCAAGCGTGGCATTAATGGTTCAAGAATCATTGCTAAAGGTTATGGTGAAACACAGCCCATAGCAAACAACAATACAGCCGCCGGTAGAGCAAAAAATAGAAGAACCGTATTTGTAGTTATTTCCGAATAAAAGATGTTATAACTATTATTCAAAAAGAGGCTGTTTCAAATAAATGAGACAGCCTCTTTTTTTCAGCACTGTAGGTGCGGCATTCTGAGAAGCAAATAGCACCGAGTTTCAATTCTAGTTTTAAAAATTTACCTCACCGCTCACGTATTGCCCAACGCATTGTCCTTTGCATAATGAGAGTCCTGCTGTCGCTGGAATGATATTGATGCGTAAAATGCAAAAGGCATTATGTGGTTGTTTTTTCCTCTCCTTAATCAAGGAGAGGTGGCAAAGCGAAGCTTTGACGGAGAGGTGAGTTTCCAAACAGCCGCTCCTTACCCCAGCCATCTCCCAAAAGACGAGGTGCAAAAAGCCGGAATATAAATTAACCGCACCTTGAAGGATGCGGTTAATTTTTGCAATGTTAAAATATATGCCCTGTGTTTCGGCTTGGGATAGAGTGATAAAGCGATAAAAAATATATCTGTTAAGAATAGTTATAATATAAACTTACTCAAATCGCTATTCTTTGCGATGTCGCCAAGTCGTTTGTCCACAAGTTTGGAATCAACTGTAATTTCGCTTTCTTCCAAATTGTCGGGCGCATTGAAAAGCAGGTCTTCCAGCAATGTCGTTAATATAGTATGTAGCCGCCTTGCGCCAATGTTTGTAACTTCTGCATTGACTTCCGCCGCAGTTTTTGCAATTGCACTTATAGCAGATTCATCGAAATTCAATTTAATTTTTTCTGATTCCATAAGCGCTGAATACTGCTTGATTAGGGCATTCTCGGGTAAGGTCAATATTTTAATAAAATCTTCTTCCGTCAAACTCCGTAATTCAACGCGAATAGGAAAACGTCCCTGAAGTTCGGGGATTAAGTCCGATGGTTTAGAAACGTGAAATGCGCCGGAAGCAATAAATAATATATGGTCTGTATTTATCTGTCCGTAACGAGTATTGACAGAAGTACCTTCGACAATGGGGAGTAAGTCCCGCTGCACACCCTCGCGTGAAACTTCGGGACCGCTACCGGCACCGCTGCCGCTACGAGAAGCAATTTTATCAATCTCGTCAACAAAGACTATTCCGTTGTTTTCCGCTCTCTGCACAGCTTCTTTTACGACTGCGTCCATATCAATCAGTTTCTCTGCTTCTTCTTTTTCCAGATAAATGCGTGCTTCCTTCACTTTCATTTTTCTTTTTTTACTTTTCTTGGGCATAATGGAACTCATCATATCCTGAATATTAATACCCATATCGTCCATACCAAAAGGTCCCATAATCTGCATTGAAGCACCGGAATCTACCGTAACGTCTAATTCAATTGTTTTATCGTTAAGTTTGCCGTCTCGTAGCATCTGCCTAAATTTTTCGCGGGTACGCTTGTTGTTTTCCATTTCTTCACTCGTTTCCGTATCAAAAGATGGCGATGGCATAACCGGAGGAATCAGAATATCCAGAAGGCGTTCCTCTGCATGCACCTTTGCTTTCTCTTCAATCGCTTCCGTTTCTTCGTCCCGAACCATCTGCACTGAACGCTCGACCAAGTCGCGAATCATTGATTCAACATCACGTCCTACATATCCAACTTCCGTAAATTTTGTAGCTTCTACTTTTGTAAACGGTGCTTTTGCAAGACGAGCAAGACGGCGTGCAATTTCCGTTTTACCGACACCGGTAGGACCAATCATAATAATATTATTCGGCATTATCTCCTCGCGAAGTAATTCCTCATCGACTTGCTGTCGCCGCCATCTGTTACGCAGAGCGATAGCAACTGCTTTCTTTGCGGCACTCTGTCCTATAATATATTTATCAAGTTCATTTACAATCTGCGAGGGAGTTAGCGGTTCATCTGTTTTGCGTTCACTTTTGACAACGCTTACAAGCATTTCCTTTTGTTCCTCGGTTAATATAATTTCGTTATTATCCATATTCTATAATTCTTCTATTGTTATTGAATTGTTAGTGTATATACATATATCGGCGGCAATATTAAGAGATTCTTTTACTATTTCCTTAGGACTTAAATCGCTGTGTTTTAGCATAGCTCTTCCGGCAGATAGCGCATAAGGACCTCCCGAACCTATGGCAATTATATTATCATCGGGTTCTATTACATCACCCGTACCGCTGATTAGTAACATTTTCTCGCTGTTCATCACAATCATCATTGCTTCGAGACGCCGAAGATACCTGTCTGTACGCCAGTCCTTTGCAAGGTCTATTGATGCACGATATAGGTTCCCATTGTGTTCTTCCAGCTTTGCTTCGAACCTTTGCAAAAGCGTAAAAGCATCTGCTGTGGCACCGGCAAATCCGGTTATAATTTTATCGTGGTACAGGCGGCGTACTTTACGAGCCGTGTGTTTCAGTACCGTATTCCCGAATGACACCTGTCCGTCCGCACCCATTGCGGCTTTTCCGTCTTTTAGTATTCCTACAACCGTTGTGGAACGTACTTTCGGATACATTGATTTTGTCTTACTCATTCTTTCTCTTCCATATTAAAACTAGAATAAATAAGACTTATTAAATATAATTAAATTGTGAGTTGTATAATACAAAAATATCGAATACAGGCGTTGATTAAAGCATTAATCAATAGCCGAATCGGCAATAGCCAATTGCATTGCGGCAAGTAGAACGGCGGGTTCAAGCTCTGAATAGTCCTGATTGAGTAATGATATATTGATATTTGAATATAAGGAAGAAGTTGCTTCGCGTCCGACAACAAGACTTGATAAATACTTATCATCGCTATGTATGAAGATTATTTCGTCAGGTTCAAATACAATAAAGCGGCTTATATTATGCAATTCCAGATAGCCGTGTATGGACTGAACCGAGACCAAAGCGCCGCTATTACCGTCTGTAAAGTCCACATTGTTATAAAGCGAAATAATGATTTTTTGTTCTGTCTGCGAATTTTTAATATCCCAAACCCATGAATGCTCGCCGCTCTTTGGTTCGGCACCGAGCGTTTCGCTTATTTTTTTAATGTCGTCTATTTGAAATTGAAAATTCATATACAAAGCCGTTCATTTTATCAGTTCTAATATAAGAAAATTTCACTTTGATTAATAATTAAACTTTAGAATTTTTTAACAAACATATTTTTGTAAAAATACTTCATCATCAATTTGTGCCTGAAATGATGCACTATCAGGAAGATAATAGCCGCCGGCAACAATGTAACCAGCAGATAGAACCATTCTTCCGGCGATGTAGTTTTTAATTCATAGAATGTACGCAACCAGTTCAATGGTACGACATTCATTCGGAATACTGTGAACAAGAGAAATATACTAAATAACAAGAAAGCATAGAAACCGTATCGCATTCTATTGTCCGGGTCATCATAGTTCACAGCCGTAAAGAAATTAAAAATCATTAGTATTACGAGTGAGACAAGCATTAGTTTCGAGGCGGTATCTCCGCTTATTCCGAACAATATATTTGTCGAATAATATGCACCGAATGCCGCTCCAATTATCATAAGCGAGGAAACGCCCACATAGATAAACAAGTCGCGGAAAAAACTCGGATAGGCATGACTATTCTTATTATATAGGGCTATCAAATAGCAGGGAATACCAACGCCCAATACACTGATTAAGGAACTGCGGCGGGGAGTTAACGGATAAACAAATGCAAAGAACCATGATAAAAGACTTAATATAAATATCACATTATTCTTTGTTAAATAGAGACGACCAACAAATTTTACTGTGTTGATTATCTTATTTCCCTCAGTGAAAATATTTGGCAATATGGAAAATTTATTGTCAAGCAAAACAATATCGGACACCTGCTTTGTTATTGTACTACCGTTTTCCATAGTAATCCCTAAGTCCGCTTCCTTGATTGCGGGTAGGTCATTTACTCCGTCCCCGATAACAGCCGTTTGAATATGTTGTTTGCGTAGCGAGCGGACGATTCTTAATTTATGTTCGGGCTTCAATCTTGTAAAGATAGTTCGCTCTCTGACAATACTATCAAAATGATTATCATCAATTTGCTCAAGTTCGGAACCGTTAATTACATCATTATCGTTTACCTGCCAATTTATTTCTTTGAGTGTGGAAAGCACGGAATCAGATGAGTCGCCGGATACGATTTTCACTTTAATATGATTTTTTTCAAAAAGTCGGAGAGCATCAGCGGCATCTTCACGTGCTTCGTCCTTCATCGAAATAATGCAAAGCGGGGTTATCTCTTTATTGATAATTTTTTCCGGTTCTAATTTTGTCGCATCTCCTGTATCAATCAGCCCGAAAAGCAAATTCCTATATCCTGTCAAATGCTTTTCGGCAAATAATAGATTAGCTTTTTTATTATTTTCGGTAGATAATTTTGATAACAATATATCATAAGCGCCCAGAACATAAGTCTTTATTTCGCCGTTAATTTTAATTTTCTGCACACTCATTTTCAAATCCGAACGAAATGGCATTTCATCAATCATATCATAATCGGCGGCGACTTTGTATTCTTCGAGTGCTTTTATGGTTGCGTTCTGTTCGGAGCTTAGTTTGGCATAAGTGCCGATAGACGTTTCCAAATCTTTGACATCTAAAAATAAAGGAGAAATCTCGGCAACTTTTATATTATTCTTAGTGATTGTACCGGTTTTATCCATACATACAACCTTAATCGTAGAGAAAGAATCAATTGCATTGATTTTCTGCACGATGGCACCCATCTTGGAAATACGGAAAATCCCAACTGTAAACGTAACTGTTGCAAAGAAAACGAGACCCTCAGGAATAAGCGAAAAAGCGATTGTAGATATTTTCCGTATTTCGCTGACAGAAATATTGCCCGCCATATCCGAGATAATAAATTCAATCACAACCATAATAATTGTTACAACAAACGATATAAAGAAAATCCAATTGATTTTCTTCATTAACGGTGAAGTGATTAATTTATATTTCTTTGCCAGATGTGTAATTTGTGTTGCCATATTTTCATCGCCGACTTTTTCCGCCCGCATATAGCCATTACCATAAACGCAGAAACTGCCCGAAAATACTTCATCACCTTTCGATTTGTCATTTGCCAACGATTCGCCTGTTAGTAGGGATTCATCAATCTGCAAATGATGAGTTTGCAGCATCACGCCATCAACAGGTATTTGGTCGCCTTTTTCAATAAATATAATATCATCTTTTACTATTTCTTCGGTTTGAATTTCCTGTTTACTGCTGTCCCGAATAGCGGTAATTGTGTCGCGTTGCATCAGTTCAACTTTTTCGAGCGCCCGTGCCGCTTTTATTTTTTGGAAAATACCGGCGGCAGTATTAAATATTGTAACTGATATTACACCAATGGAATCGTAGAGTAATTTATAGTCTCCGGTTTTCAGATAATAAAATAATAAAAATCCCAGAATCATAATATTAATCAGATTGAACGCCGTCAGCGAGTTCTCAATAACAATTTTAACAACTGAATATTTGGATTTATCATTGCTTTTGTTAACGAGACCGCAAGCGTTACGCTCTGCAACTTCTTCACGGGATAGACCTGTTTTAATGGATTCTGTATTCATATAAACAATAGAGGCTCTAAATCATCTTCAATAACATTCAAAAAATCAATTGGTAAAATAGGATATTAATTTGATTTACTCAAATTTTTTTATATTTTGTTACCTTGTTAAATAAATAATTCCGCTTCGATGTTTAATTATATTCTAATTTCAGTATTCGCATATCTGCTCGGCTCTATTCCATTTGCATATATTTTAGTTAAGCGAGCCTTAGACAAAGACATTTCGAAAATAGGCACAGGCAATATCGGGGCTATGAATAGTTACGAAACTACAAAGAGTAGAACGCTTGGTATTTCCGTATTGATACTAGATGCACTGAAAGGCATCGTTGCCGTTTTAGTTGCTTATGTATTTGTTTCTACTCATTGGGCGCTTGCGCTTGCTGGAATATTTGTGGTTGCCGGACATGATTTCAGTATTTATATGAAGTTCAAAGGAGGCAGAGGTTTAGCAACAGCCGCGGGCGTTTTTGCAATAGTCAATCCAATGTTTCTTGGTATTTGGGGTTTGCTGTTTCTTGCCGTTTGGTTTACTATAAAGAAAAATGTACACATTGCAAGTGCAAGTGCTACAATGCTTTCACCGCTAATGCTATACTATCTGCCGCAGAGTGCATTGGATAGTACATCATTATTGCTCCAATTTCCAAAATCGGATTTTCTTATTTTCGGTTCAATCGTTTGCTTTGTTATTCTTGTGAAGCATATTGAACCGCTTATGGAATTATCAAAGAATACTAATAATTTTGATAAATAGACAAGTTTTTGACTATTGTTTGCTTATCTTTTGATAAATTGCATTTAAAGGTCTAACGGAATAAACTTTTTTAGATATGGTGTTATGATAAGTTTATTATTTCAACCGGAAATAAAGGATTTAATCGAATCGCGAGATTTCGGAACACTGCGGGAGGTTCTTATCGAATGGGACCCCGCAGATATTGCCGAATTGATTGATTCGCTCGAAGAGAGCGAAAGGGCGGTTCTATTCAGACTGCTACCGAAAGACCTTGCAACGGAAACTTTCGAACATCTGGACCATGATGTTCAATATGGGTTAATCCATGGACTCGGGCAGGAAGAGGTAGCGACAATTCTAAATGATATGTCTCCTGATGACAGAACGGAATTACTCGAAGAATTACCTGCACCTGTTGTTCGCACCCTGTTTAGTATAATGTCCTCCGAAGAGCGGAAGGTGGCTCAGGTATTGCTGGGTTATCCCGAGAACTCGGTTGGTAGGTTAATGACGGTCGATTATATTGCTATCCCCGAGCATTTTACGGTTCAGGATACACTCGACTATATACGGCAATACGGCAAAGACAGCGAAATTTTGAATATAATTTATGTTGTTGACGAAAAGGGCGTATTACTTGATGACCTGAAAATAAGGGAAATATTACTATCCGAACCGAGTTCGAAAATCAGCGATTTGATGGATAGGCAATATATAGCCTTGAAGGCTGACGAAGACCAGGAAGAAGCTGTTGCAATGTTCAAAAAATATGACCGCTTTGCTCTGCCTGTACTTGATAATTCGGGAATGCTTGTCGGTATCGTTACGGCTGATGACGTCTTGGACGTTGCAGAAGAAGAGGCTACCGAGGATATGTTAAAAATTGCCGCTGTCGAAAACATTGACGAATCCTATGTTGATGTTTCACTTTTCGCATTGGTCAAAAAAAGAGCCGGTTGGCTAATGGTACTATTTGTAGGTGAATTACTGACTGCAACAGCTATGGCGTTTTTTGAACACGAGATTTCGCGGGCTGTTGTTCTTGCTATGTTTATTCCGCTTATTATTTCAAGCGGCGGGAATACGGGTTCGCAGGCAACAACCCTCATCATAAGAGCTTTGGCACTTGGCGAACTGACTTTAAAAGATTGGTGGTTTGTAGTTAAAAGAGAGTTCTTCTCGGGACTTATGCTCGGCTCGATGCTTGGTTTGCTTGGCTTTGCACGTATTGCTTTTTGGGAAATGGCGGGCGGCTCCTTTGGCGAACATTGGTTTTTCATCGCATTGACAGTTGGTACCTCGCTTGTAGGAGTAGTCCTCTGGGGAACAATTGTTGGCTCAATGCTTCCCTTAGTTCTCAAAAAACTCAACTTCGACCCTGCCGTTTCGTCTGCTCCATTCGTAGCCACATTGGTGGACGTTACTGGAATAATTATCTATTTCTCAGTTGCCGCCTTACTGCTTACCGGCAAAATATTATAAACCGAATTTGATATTAGAAGAAAAGTACTTTATATTAAACCCGCACCCCGAAGTGAGCGGTTTTTTATTTGGTTGTTTCTCACTCGCCTTTTTGGTGAGGGCTGGGGCGAGGAGCGGCTGTTTCCCAGTTTGGAAACTCACCACCCCGCCGCTACCTTCCTTATGGATTGGCTTCGCCGCTGCCTTTGGCGGTCTTCGCCTTTGGCTCAGAATGACGAACATTTTTTCTCTCCTTGCTAAGGAGAGATGTCGCGAAGCGACAGAGAGGTTGGTTATTTTCTTACATCTTTACAAACTCATAAATCTTACCACCCACACGGACAAAATACACACCCGCCACCAAGCCCGACACATCAAGCCGAATATGTCCCCCTTCGGAGGGGGTGCCTGCGGAGCAGGCGGGGGAGGATAAAACGACATTCCCCAGCACATCATACACTTTAACCGCATCCTTCAGGTTGCGGTTGCCTGCCACGGCAATATCTATATAGTCAGTAGCAGGATTGGGAGAAAGAACTAAATTATGTGATAGATTATTATTTTCAATATCGCTTGTGATAATACTAAATTTCCAAACAGGAGACCAATCGGCAAGCAGACTGCCGCGTGATGTCTGTACTCGCCAGAAGAAATGCTCGCCAACATTAATTGTTAGCGAATAATGATTTTTACTAATACTCGTATCAATTCTTATGCTTGAAAAATCAGCAGTAGCGGATACTTGTAGTTTATATTTGACATTTATTTGCTCGTTCCAATAGAAAGAAACGATTATTGCCTTGCCTGCTTCACGCGTCAGAACTGAATTATCAGGTGGATAAATAAGAACCGTTGGTGCCGGTGGAGTAATAGCTTTTACACCGTCATTATAAAGAAAACCCAGAGTTCCTTGTTCATTTTGATTTGACAAGTAATCGGTAACAATCGGTTCACCTGCAACAGCAAAATGCTGGTATGTTGCATTGCTCGACCAAGAACCGCCTGCGGAAATGACTTTTGCACTATTGTGGTACTTATCCGCAGATGTGGCTATGCCGAAAAAAGTAAAGAGAAAGACAACTATTAATACTATATATTTCATTTGAACACCTTCGACTATTTATTCAACTGCGATTGGATTTTTAGCACCATTTCTTTTAGTTTCTTCAATTCAGCGGCTAATTTATCATTTTCCGACTGCAAGGCTTTGTTGCGAGCATTTAATTCTTTCATAGCTTCAGCAAGAACAGCAGTCAAGGGAGCATATTGCACCGCATAGCTCTTCCCGTCAAATCGTACAAGTTCCGGAAATACTTTTTTTAGTTCCTGAGCAAGGAAGCCTATTTGTAGCCCGGTTCCGCATTTTTTCTTATCAATCCACTCATATTCAACACCATTCAATCGAATAATTTTATCCAAAGCAGATTCCATCGGTTTGATATTTGTTTTTAGAGTTTCATCAGATGTTTGCCATAATCCCGTAGCATAGGCATCGCCATAAACATAGAGACGATAAGCAGCACTAGGAGCGCCTCCCATTCCTGTATTTCCGTCAATTTGTGCTGTTGTAGTACATAGGAATTTGCCATCAGATTTTAAAGCATAAGTAGTTATGTTGCCTGTTTGAAAAAGTCCACCCATTCCGTTGGCACTAAATCCATACACACCAACTCCATTTATAGTTGCCCTACCTTCCACACCGCGACCTGCATTTGTTGTTCCGGCAACAGCAATCCCGGGACTAAAACTTTTCAAACCATAGCTGGTAAGCGATGGATTATTATTCTGAATATCAACTGCCGCCAAACCGGTATTTGCCTCAAATTTAGCAGCCGGTCCGGTGCCTATTGAAGATGCAAATAATGCCGGAGCAGAACTCGAACTATTATTTACTGAAATCCAAGCACCATAGCCAACACCCTGATTGAAAGCACGTAGTGCCGCAGCATTATTGGCTTGATTTGTAACTGCAAATTCCCCGCCAATTCCACTTGTCGAATTAGCATAAGAACGAAGTGCATTGCCAGGCTGGCTGGCTTCAATATGCAATTTTGCCATCAGATTAGTTGTAATGCCAATTGCTACTTTACCTAGTTCGGAGTAAATCACACTGTTTTGCAGCGTTTTTCCGGTCGTATCCCATTTAGGAACAAAGTTATGTGTCAATACACCAACCTTCGGGTCGGTCTCTACGGTTGATAAAGCAACGGAATTCCCATTGCTAATTGATAAATTGCCACTATTTAATGTCAATGTTTGTTTATACGGTTTCAAGTCAATTTTTGTAGGATTATCATTTTTTGTAATCGTCAATGTGTCATCTGTCAAGTTCAAATCCTGAACATATCGCTTTAAATCAATAGGTGTTGCATTGTCATTGTCGGTAATTGTCAGCGTGTCGGTTGCCCATTGCAAATCCTGAACCGTGCCGCCACCGCCGCCACCACTTAGAGTAACGGTATTCCCATTTGATATGCTCAATTTATTGCCGTCAAGCGATAATGTTTGGAGATAAAAAGTACCGTCTTTCCCATTGAGCATCTCCGCATTTATAGCCCTGTAAGCATAAGGTACAGATAGAAATTTCGTGTCGGGTGATAAATCATTAGCATCAATTTTGATATTGAGTTTAACGTCCGCTTTGTCGAAAACAGTATCGGGTACTGTTAGCTCTACGGAATAAAGTCCGTTAATAACCGGAACATTCATTTGTTCGGACCAACTGCCGATTGTGAATTTCATATTTTTAGTTCCGTTAAACAGTGTCCCGTCAGATGTAAGCAATTTGCCTTGGAAAGTGATTTTTCTTGGTATGTCGGCTTGTGCCGTGCTAAAAATCAGCAAAGCAAATAGGATAATAATAATTGCAGAAATAGTTGATTTTGTTTTCATATCTCACCCTTACAAAAAATTAAGTAAAAATATTTATTGCTTTGTTTTCTTTATCTAGCTGCCCTTGCAAATATAATTAATTATTTTATTACTATTGTTAATTTCTCAATTATTTTTGAAAAATTAATACACACATTTATTAATAATTGATAAAAAATCGTAATTTATACCTTTAAAAACAGCAATTACTATTATTAACAATTAAGGTATGTTTATGTTACGTTTATTATTCATATTTTTTTTCGGGGGTATAATGATTTTTTCAACAAACACTGCTACTGCCGAAAAAAAGATATTTCCTTATCAATCGGAAAAATATGTATTGGATAACGGTTTGACCGCTTATATTATTCCGACACCAGCGGAAGGTATAGTTTCTTATTATACCGTTGTACGGACAGGCTCGCGCGACGAGTTCGAGCAAGGGCATTCAGGCTTTGCACATTTCTTTGAGCATATGATGTTTCGCGGCACCAAGAAATATCCCGGACATGTCTATGACAGCATTACTGTGGTAATGGGTGCCAATGCAAATGCCTATACAACTGACGATTACACTTGCTTTCATATCACAGGCACAAAGGACAATTTGGAAAAAGTGATTGAATTGGAAAGCGACAGATTCCAAAATCTTTTTTACAGCGAAGATGCTTTCAAAACAGAGTCCGGTGCCGTTTACGGTGAATATAGAAAGGGCAAAAGCAATCCTTTCTTTGTTGCTTACGAAAAAATGATGAATACGGCTTTTGCAAGGCACACTTACAAACATACCGTAATTGGCTTCGAGGCTGATATTGCCGCTATGCCGACTATGTATGAATATTCAATTAATTTCTTCAAGCGTTACTACCGTCCTGAAAATGTTATAATCATTGTTACGGGCGATATTGAGTACGGCAATGTCAAAGAAATGATAAAAAAATATTACGCTAATTGGGAACGCGGTTATGTTACACCGAAAATCCCTACGGAGCCGGAACAGAAATCGCCACAAGAAGCTAGTGTCAAATACCCGGGTAAGACATTACCTATTCTTGCTATTGCATACAAGAGTCTTGCTTATGCACCCGAGAGTGTGGAATATTTGGCTTCTTATATTATAGGAGACTTACTCTTTGGCAAAACAAGTGATATTTATAAAAAATTACTAATTAAAGAGCAGAAGGTACAGGTTATTGGAACTGAGTTCAGCAAGAACCGCGACCCCAATCTCAATTCGATATATATTATGCTGAACAGCAAAGATGATATTGATTATGTTCGTTCGGAAATCAATAAACTGATTGAAAAGTATAGGAACGAATTGATTGATGAAAAAAAATTAGAGGATTTAAAAATGAACTTGAAGTATTCGTTTTTGATGTCGCTTGATACACCGGAGAAAGTTGCCGGCGGATTGGCTCGCGAAGTTGCTATTACCGGTACAATAAATACTGTTGATACTTTTTTTGAAACACTGGAAAAAGTCAAACCCGAAGACATTAAAAATGCTTTGAATAAGTATTTTGCACCCGAAAGGAAAACAACAATAACATTATTGGGGGGGAAATAATATGAAAAACAATAAAAATATTACTGCTATTACCTTATTTCTAATTGCTTTTGTTTTACTATTAAACTCTTGCGGAAAAATGAATAATAAAGATAATACCGTTCTGCTCACCATCAAAGACGACCCGACTATATCGTTTAGGATTTGGTTCAAGACCGGTTCTCAGGACGACCCGGACGGCAAAGAAGGCTTGGCGGCACTTACTGCGGCAATGCTTACAGACGGCGCCACTCGCAATAATTCTTACGAACAAATTTTAAACAAACTCTATCGAATTGCCGCTTCTTATTCTGCTTCCGTTGATATGGAAATGACTATTATCAATGGTAGAGTGCATAAGGATAATCTGGAAGAGTACTATAAATTGTTCAC